>Ga0307982_1000006_pt1 | contig 242075 bp, 234 predicted proteins | sample OrgLakmetagen989_FD_201847 | JGI IMG/M metagenome (GOLD analysis project Ga0307982, IMG submission 201847) | Saline water microbial communities from Organic Lake, Antarctica - #989 | ecosystem: Environmental > Aquatic > Non-marine Saline and Alkaline > Saline | place: Antarctica: Organic Lake... | reverse complement strand
ATCTGATCTTCACCAAGAAGAGCTCACAAGCGAAGAAGAGAAGACTCTTTCGCAGTTACAAAAAACATACCGAGAGCGCCTAGAGGAAAAGCCAGAGCCTCTGATTGATCTGAGAAGAAGAACCCTAAAAAGAGCATTCCTTCGCTACCGGGGACTGGTCTTTGATCTGAAAACAAGATTTGACTACGGAAGCCCTCAAGTGGCCCTCCAAGATGGACTTGACCTTAGTGAGTACGTAAAAGAGGTCATTGAAGAAATCACTGATGACCTCAAACAAAACCTTCTTCAAGGAAAACTAGATATAAAGGCTTCTCAGGTCTTGGATTCTATCTCCAGTCTCTACTTTGAGTTCACTCGAGAGAGACTAGCTGAGCTCTATCCCCGCTTTGTCGAAACACTGAGGGTCTTTCAAGAACTCTTAGACGATCAAGAAATTACGACAACCTAAAGTCTGAATAATTAATTATTAATAGAATAGTTTATTAAGTTAGCCAAAATACCGCTTACGCTCCCTTGAGTGCCGTAAACAATGGCAATATCAAAGCGAGCGCGAATATCGCCATAGGTAGGTTCCTCCACAATCGCTAAGTAACCTTGATCAATTCCTGGCATGGCCCTTGTAATATCGGCGACTAAAAGAATATTGCTGGTAACCTCAGCAAGCTGAGTTGGGGAAAGCTTGAGCTCGGTTTTCAAGTCTAAGCTAATATCTTGTTGGACTTCTATCGGTAGCTCGTTAAATAAGGGCATCGACGTTGGCATGCCAAAAGTCAGGCTTTCAAAACAAAGTAAAAGAAGAAAAACTAAATTTTTCAACATTATTTCCCATCGATAAAGGCGACTTTAGGCTAACAAGATATCCCTGAGACTTAAAGGATAATGTAAAAAAGGCAGCCCTATTGAACTTGATTTTTAAGGTTTCGCCTAAAAGAGGCCTAAGGACTAGGCTTAGAAAGACTAAGGCATCGTTGGCCACTGCGTTCGATGAGAGTCGCCACCAATTGAGTTTAAAATGGTGTAGCCCCTGCTTCCCTCTGCAGGAATCAGGGCTTTTAGTTCGTGAAAGAGCATTTTCACGTCACTTTTATCATTCAAATGGAGGCAGTAATCATGCTCGCCCTCCATGCCCCAGTACCAGACATTGACCGCCTTGAAAAAAGGCTTCCTTTTTTCTAAGGCAGAAAGAACTCTTTTTCTTACGGCACCAGGCACGCCCGATCCGTATGATCCAAATGAAAGGTGGAGGTGGCAGGCTTTTTCTTTTACTAAACTCTGACCCTTTTGAGCAGAGACCTTCTCAGCATGGAAAGGCTCTACACAAAAGCTGAAGGCCAGTAGGGTATAAAAAAAGAGAGTCTTAGAAAGACTCTCATTAGTAAAAAGCTTGAAAAACCTTAGCGACAAGGCACTGAAACAGTTTCTGTGAAAGAGATAAGCCCAAAGAAAAAGCTCACTCTCTCGGAGACCTGACAAGAGCGACTAGGCTTTGGAAGATAAGTCACCGTTGGCCGCTCCTTCGGGATATCGACTTTAGGAAGATCAACCTTGGGCTCTTCTGTTTGAGGTACTTCTACTTCCTCTGCTTTTGGTTCTTGCCTTACGTCTAAATGCTGACGTTTATCGCTTACGACCACTTTCGAGGCCAATCCCTTTGTCATTTCAAAAACATTCTCGTTGTTGTCACCCCACTCCCATGGCTTAAAGGTTTTATAAGCATAAAGCTCTCCATCTTTTTTTAAAACGCCAATTCCGTTTTTATTCCTTTTACCTACCTGAACCTTAACGATCTTAAATCCCTCAGCTGAGGCGAATGAGGAGCGTCTATTATACTTCATCTCATGAACTTGATAGGGCTCAGGCGATTCTTGATTTTTTACGGCCGTGAGAAAGTAGACTCTCTTGCTGCCGGCCTTATTGGCCACAGTCATAAAAAGTCTGCGACCATTAGCAAAAGTAGACTCTATTTTTCCCTCGTTGAGCTTTAGGTGATCTATTTTACATTTTTCCTGACTCTTCGCTCTAGAGTTAACACCCGAGACGATAACTAATCGCCCATCCTTCATTAGAAAAGTTTGGAAGCCACTTCCTCCACTGAGGTACTTAGCTTGATCGGCCACAACATTTTGATCAACCAGTTGAGCGAGACTAGAGTCCCCAATTTCGCAGGCCTTATTCACCCTCTCTATAGCGACGTCATTGCTACTGGCAACACCTCGCTCGATCGATTGGCTTCTCTTGTCCGAGCTCGAGCAAGAGGCAAACAGTATAACTGTCGCTAAAAGGACAGGGTTTAGGTAAGAAGTCATAAGGTTTCTCCAAAAGTTGTTGCTTTTAGAGCGTATCGGGATTTTATTTAAGGAACTTAATAGAGAATAAGCTCCAGATTACCTTAGTATAGTAGTATGAGAAGGATCCTCACCTTTTTAAGAAGTTAAAAAAGTAAGCAACCCTTCTGTATATTAAGCCTCTTTTTTAGAACGAAAAATAACCCTGACACTCGGCCTTAAAGTCTGGTTGATACAATCTCAAATCATCTACTGAGATAGAGAGACCACCGTTACGGTAAGAGCGCTCAGTATAATTTAGGCCAGCAAAAGCGTCGCTTAACATAGGTCCTGAAATAATAAAATTAACGAACCCATTGGCCACAAACTGAATGTAAGGAGCTCCACCCTCGGTCCCTGCTTTAAGGACTGTATCAAACTGTTTTTCTTCACCATTTACTTTCAAAAACAGGCTGTCTTCAAAGAAATCAATTTCTATCTTATTTGGAACGACAGCTAAGAAGCCAACTTCCTCAGTACAAGTAACGGCCATTGAGTCGAGAGGAATAATACTGTCGGCAAAGGCTACTGTAGTTATCATAGTGGATATCAGAAGGGCGATCTTTTTCATTTTTTCTCCAAAAGTTAATTTAAGCGAAAGTTAGCACCGTCGAATTACTATGTAGTTGCAGTTGAAAATTTTACTAGATTTTATAAAGAAACCACCTCCGATGAGGGGGCTTCTTTATAACTTGAAAGAGGTTCTCTTAATTAAAGAGAGCGTCAAAGCCTTTCATAAAAGAGAGATACTCTTTTGTGATCGTTGTTGGCTTTTTGTTTTGTGAAGTATTGAGCCGACAAGTACCGGCCTTGATTCCACCGCCAAAGAAGCGACTTTTAGACCCACAAACAACTTTTGCCTCGCATTTTTTAAATCCACAATCAAGAGCATTCCCAGGGTGCGCCTTAAAGATAAGATCTCCCTTTGCAACAGCTTTTAGAATTCCCGACTTACAGTTTTCAAAATAGCGTGGGTCTTTTGCCGTAGAGCAGAGGTAGTCGAAGACTCTCGCTTGATAGGCATCTCTAGAAGGTGTCGTCGTCACTTTTTGAGCAGTAGGGAAACTCAATAGACTCTTGGCCATTGCCTTTTCACAGTTCTCTTTTTTTCCATCGTAGTTACAGAAGAATTTGTAAAAGCTTAGACCACCTTCTTTAAAGTGACCCCAATAGCTTGAATAATTATTTCTTTGTGGCTTCATTCTCCAGCATCCACCTTTATAACAGTGAATCGGGTCATTAAAAGTAAAGTCATTTTCCTTGGCCCACTTACCATCCGTACGATCAGACTTCTTGTACCATTTTCCATCAATTTGTAGCCTCTCAAACAAACTCCCTGTCAGAGCGCCACTTACGGGGATATTCCAATGCTTAGATAGTCCTGGTGCAATATTAAAGCCTCCATTACAACCGTTCATTGTCGCGTAGGCTCCTTCGACAAAGTTATCTTTTAACTTTGCTACATAGCTATCCGTTCCCATTGCCGCATCTTTTTTACCAAGTTTTATACCCCATGGACTAGAATGGCCGTAAAAGTCGATTGACTCAATTCTACTAAATTTATCAAGCTCTTTAATGAAGGTAGAGCCGGTAAGTTTTCCGTCTTTTTCTTCAACGATAAGAACATTAAAGCGCTCATAGACCTCGCGGTTATCGGCCTGAATAACTTCAGGCTGCGACAGAACGATCACCTGATGAGAAGGATATAGTTTCTGATACATCTTCCCTCTTAAATAAGCTGATTGAAAGAATTGATCAGACTCGTTATCAACAGCAGAGCCGGCAACGACAATATGGGTGTTCATCGCGTAGTCTATAACTGGAACCGTAGACAAGGTTCCCAGAATATAAGTTCGGGCAGCACCGAACTTTTGACGACTCTGCTTTTCAAGGGACTTCATGTTCTGATCCATTGGATAGGGCTCATTTTCAACTTCCGATGAAGACTGGGCAAAACTCGTAAAATTTACGGCCGTGGACAATAGCACTAATAAAAGCACTCGATTTAACGTACTCATGGACACCTCAGGATATAGTTCTAGAAAATTCTTAGCACATTCTTGGATGAGCAGATTAAACTTTAATTTTGTAAGAGGTTTTTACATGGTTTAAGAGCCCTCATTTACTCCTGTAACCTACAGTTGAAAATGATTAGATATCTACACATACTGAACAATTTTTCTTGATTTTTCCGAATTCGCCACTTGTTACAAATAAGTAAGAGAGCTATCTAGGGCAAGCTTTAAAAGTGGCCCTAAAAAACCTACTAGGACAGCTCTCTCGCTAATGACTAAACCAAGGAGAAAAAATGAAGTTAAAAATGGTTCTTACTGCTTTCCTATTATTTTCAGCATCAGCAGGTTTCACTAAGTTTTCGAAAAAGGTAAATGGGGAGTACATTACAATTTCTGGAAAAGTCAGCGACGTCAAAGCTGATTCTTTCAAGCTCAAAGCAAATGGCAGGACTATCCACGTAGAAATGGACGATTATGACTGGGATGCTGATGGCTATAAGCTTGTCAACGGAGACCAGGTTGTCGTCAATGGACGCATTGACCAAGATTTCTTGGAAAGAAAATAGAGGCAGGAAGCGTCTATGTAAAAGGAATCAATAGCTATTTTTTTGCTAATAGTGACGATGAAGAGGGTCCTGCGAATCAGACCTACACAAACTATACGGGCATGACCTTTCTCCCAGAGAATGCTTCAGCAACAACTAACGGAACAGTTACAAGTACTTCCGGTCGCAAATTCACCATTGATACCGGCCTAAGAAAGGTAACTGTAGATACTGAAACACTTATCTACAATCCACTAGACAAGGTCGGCTACACCAGAATAAGTAAAGGGGACTTTGTTAAAGTCTCCGGAACGATCGACGAGACCTTCTTTGGTAAGAAGGAACTCAAAGCGAGCTATGTTGTTGAGTTATAAATAGTAATAACGGAACCGGTCGCTTTTTTACGCTGCCACTTCCTCTATTCAATCTCTGCCTCGCTAAAAATAAAAAAGCCACCTCTAAAGAGGTGGCTTATTTATTATCTGGTGGGCGTGGCAGGGATTGTTCCTCCCGCTAAATCACATCCGTGATTTAGTTCCGGAGACGGGGCCGGTCGTTTTGTCAGGCTTCCTGCCTGCCAATCACCATAAAAATACTCCCTCTCCGGTCGCTTTTTTACGCTGCCACTTCCTCTATTCAATCTCTGCCTCGCTAAAAATAAAAAAGCCACCTCTAAAGAGGTGGCTTATTTATTATCTGGTGGGCGTGGCAGGGATTGAACCTGCGACATCTGCCTTGTAAGGGCAGCGCTCTCCCACTGAGCTACACGCCCGAAATTGTATAATTTTTCGGTAACTGGGAATTTAAAGGGTTGCTGGAAATTTGTCAACGGATTTTGAGGGATGGGTAAAAAAAAGGGGGCTCAAAGAGCCCCCCATTATAATCTTTTAAATACGACTTAGTTAGCGACCTGAGAGCCAGAATCATCACTTTTAAGCACTTTCAGACCAACAACCTGCATGAATTTCTCTGGTTGAGTAAGCTCAAGAGCAACCTTAAGAACCTCTTCCACGTGGGAGCATGCAATGACTGTAATACCTGATTTAACCTCATCAGGGATATCGGCCAAGTCTTTTTCATTTTTAGCTGGAATCAAGACTGTCGTAATGCCATGTTGCTTCGCTGCTAAGATTTTCTCTTTTAGACCACCGATAGGAAGAACGCGTCCTCTAATCGTCACCTCGCCAGTCATTGCCACATTCTGTTGAACAGGAATTCCGGTGATAGCACTCGTTAAGGCCGTAACCATCGTTACACCCGCAGATGGCCCATCTTTTGGCGTAGCACCTTCCGGTACGTGAATATGGATATCATTTTGATCATACCACTCAGCACCAATCCCGATTCTATCGCCAATTGAGCGTACATAACTCAGAGCCGCTTTTGCTGACTCTTGCATGACGTCGCCCAGCTTACCAGTAATCTGAATCTTACCTTTACCGGGAACCGTTACAACTTCGATGTGAAGAAGCTCGCCGCCTACACTCGTCCAGGCCAGCCCATTGACGAGACCAACTGTTGGTTCGATTTCTGTGTCTGTGTCAGTAAACTTTCGAGGTCCTAGGAACTTCGGCAATTGCTTACCTGTGACTTTAAACTTTTTACCAACAGGAATTTCCTTTTCTACTACGTCGGTAGCAATTTTTCTACAGACTGTATTAAGAAGTCTTTGATAGCCCCTCACCCCTGCTTCTTTTGTGTAGCCACGGATGATATCAAGAGCGACTTTGTCTCCCATAGTGACTTCATATTCATCAAGTCCATTGGTTTTGATCGCCTTCTTAAGAAGATAGTTCTTACCTATCTGTAGTTTCTCTTGTGGTGTGTAGCCAGAAAGATGAATGATTTCCATTCTGTCTCGAAGAGGACCTGGAATTCTCGAAAGATCATTTGCTGTCATCACAAACATAACTTTCGAAAGATCGTATTCCACTTCTATATAGTGATCACCAAAGTTCTTATTCTGTTCTGGATCAAGAACTTCAAGCATTGCGGAAGCCGGGTCGCCTCGCATATCACTAGTCATTTTATCTATTTCATCAAGAAGTATGATGGGGTTTGAACTTCCCGCTTTTTTAAGAGCATTGATGATCTTACCAGGCATTGCTCCAACATAGGTTCTTCTGTGGCCTCGAATTTCTGATTCGTCTCTTACACCACCAAGAGAAATTCGCTGAAACTTTCTACCAAGAGCATCAGCAAGGCTTTTTGCAATTGAGGTTTTACCAACACCAGGAGGTCCTGCTAGACAAAGAAGCGTCCCCTTGCCCTCTTCCTTAAGAAGAGTTCTTACAGCGAGATATTCAACGATTCTATCTTTAACATCTTTCATTCCATAGTGGTGCTCATCGAGAATCTCACGAGCATGCTTTACGGAATTATTATCTTCAGTGTAATCGCCCCAAGGAAGGTTAAGCATCCAGTCCACATAATTTCTCACAACAGCAGCTTCCGCTGACATGGGAGACATAGATTTAAGCTTCTTAACTTCCTTTCTAACTTTGTCTTTAGCTTCTGCTGGCATATTCTTGGCTTCGAGCTTCTCTTCCATCTCTTGGATTTCAGACTTCTCATCTTTATGCCCAAGCTCTTTTTGAATCGCATTCATCTGCTCATTCAAATAGTATTCTTTTTGAGACTTTTCCATCTGTGATTTAACACGAGTTCTAATTCGTCTTTCAACGTTGATGATTTCAATCTCGCCCTGCATTTTTTCAAGGAGGAGTCTTAACCTTTTCTCTACGTCGCTTGCTTCCAGAATTTCTTGTTTTTCTGGAATTTTCATCGAAAGATGAGCCACTATTATATCTGCTAGTCTTGATGGATCTGTAATGGAGGAGATACTCATCAAAAGCTCAGGTGGAATTCTTTTATTGAGCTTCACGTACTGCTCGAAGATCGACTTGATACTTCTCATGGTCGCTTCAAGATTAACGGCGCTATCGGTTTGTGAAACACACTTTTCTACAGTGGCCCAATAACCTTCGGCATTGGCTTCGAAATTATCGATACGAGCTCGATACTTCCCTTCTATGAGGACCTTAACCGTGTTGTCCGGCAGGCGTAGCATTTGAATGATATTGACAACAGTACCAACATTATAAATGTCTTCCCTGTCGGGATTTAAAACACTGGCGTCTTTTTGGGTGACCAAAAAAAGTTCATTGTTATTCTTTGCAGCTTCTTCCAAGGCAGCAATTGATTTTTCTCGTCCAACAAAAAGCGGGACCACCATGTGTGGAAAAATAATCACATCTCTTAGGGGAAGTAGGGCGAAGCGGGAATTTGGCTCATTTGATTTTTCGGTCATAGCACCTCCTGTACTATTGGCATTATTCAAAATCTAGCTTCCTCCATGAAACCGGTGATCCTGAAGTCTTAATTATATTTTAACCCTATTTCAGCGATGAATTCAAAAAAAAAGGAAAGGTCATAATTTCCCTAGAAAAAGTTTCTGTTTACATGCGGACCGGTGTTAAATGGCCGACAAGGCCTCTAGAGCGGCGCTGAGAGTTTTAGGCAAAAAAAAGCTGTCAAATGAAATGACAGCTTTTGTGAGTTGAAAATTTTTCTGTCTAAGGCTCAGGCAGATTCGATAGTCTTTTTGGCCCCAAACGTCGTCGCTTCCTCTTCTTTTGGTTTAATTCTGTCGCCTTCTATGAGCTTAGGATTCTCAATTCCAAGAATGGAGTCCTTTGTGACGATAACCTTGTTTATCTTGTCATTAGAGGGAATGTCGTACATCACATCAAGCATCGTTTGCTCCAGTATTGCTCGCAGTCCCCTTGCCCCAGTCTTTTTCTTAATAGCGATCCTTGCAACCTCATTAAGGGCATCCTCCTCGAACTCTACCTGAATACCGTCCATCTCAAAGAGCTTTTGATACTGCTTTGTAATGGCGTTCTTAGGCTCAGTCAGGATTCTGACCAGAGCTTCTTCATCAAGTTCTTGAAGAAGAGCGTTTACGGGTAACCTACCAATAAACTCTGGAATAAGACCAAACTTCGAGAGATCCTCGGACTCGATTCCACCTAGCTTTTCAACTACTGATTGCTCAGAGTCCTCAGCTTTAGCCGTAAGTCCCAAAGGTCTTTTCGTCATTCTCTTTTCAATTATTTTTTCAAGGCCTACAAAAGCTCCAGCTACTACAAAGAGGATATTCTTCGTATTCACTTGAATAAACTCTTGTTGAGGGTGCTTTCGTCCTCCCTTTGGTGGCACAGAAGCAACAGTTCCTTCAACAAGCTTTAAAAGAGCTTGCTGAACGCCTTCTCCTGATACATCTCTAGTAATTGATGGATTCTCAGACTTTCTGGCGATCTTATCGATTTCATCAATGTAGACAATGCCACGTTCTGCTCTTTCGACATCGTAGTCGCACGCCTGAAGAAGATTCAGAATAATATTCTCAACATCCTCACCAACGTAGCCAGCTTCTGTAAGAGAAGTGGCATCGGCGATAGCAAAAGGCACGTTAAGGTATTTTGCCAGAGACTGAGCAATTAGAGTCTTACCAGAACCAGTAGGGCCAGCGAGAAGAATATTGGATTTCGCCAACTCGACTTCATCTTTTCCACCCTTTCCGCCGTGAGAAATTCTCTTGTAGTGATTATGAACCGCTACCGAGATAATTTTCTTCGCTCTGTCTTGACCAATGACATACTGATCGAGATGAAGCTTGATCTCATGAGGCTTAGGAACATTATCGAGACTTGCCTTAGAAGTTGACTTCAAGGAGTCTTCGAAAATAATGTCATTACAAAGCTCAATACACTCATCACATATATAGACACCAGGTCCAGCAATAAGCTTCTTCACTTCCTTTTGGCTCTTTCCACAAAAGTTGCAGTGAAGAGTTGAATTGTAGCTGCCTTTTTCTTTGGCCATTTTTCATTCCTTACGTTTGTGCGATATTCTCATTGTTATTTATTCGTTAGCTTTTTTACTTCTCTATCTTCACTTTTCCCTTAGGATTAATGACTTGATCGATTAAGCCCATTTCAACAGCTTTTCCAGGATCTAGGTAGTTATCTCTATCAGTCCATTCCTCTATCTTAGCTTTTGAAAGCTCATTGGGTGAATGCTTAATGTAGATACCGTTTAACTGATCCTTTAAAGTTTGAATCTCATTGGCCTGAATTTGGATATCAGAACATTGCCCTCTAGCCCCACCCAATGGCTGATGGATCATAATTCTAGAATGCGGTAGAGCGTGACGATAGCCTGCTTCTCCTGCACTTAAAAGAAGAGAGCCCATCGAGGCTGCCATTCCCACGCAGTATGTGTAAACAGGGCAAGTTATGTGCTGCATTATGTCGTATATCCCAAGTCCGGCATAAACTGAGCCGCCAGGACTATTGATGTAAAAGTGAATTGGGTCCTCTGGATTGTTTTGCTCTAAAAAAAGCATTTGAGCAATTAACAAGTTTGCGACAACGTCGTTTACCTGAGTGCCTAAAAAGACAATCCTATCGATCAATAGCCGAGAGTAAATGTCGTATTGCCTCTCCCCTCTTGCCGTCTGCTCGATGACAATCGGATTAGGGATGTGCATTGAAGGGCCGTTTGAGTTTCCAAATGAGTCGTTCATATAATTATTCTCCTGTTTTCACTTATTTTTTGCTGGATAAATGCACCTTGCAAGTGAATCCCCTCTAATGAGTGTTGTAAAATGATTGATTTCATTAACACTTTTCGGGCGAGTGGGACCGCTTCTTTAGCGTTAAAGAATAAAAGTGATCGTCATTTATTACAAGACCCTACTTGGCACGAAAACGTAGTGATTGAGAGTATTTAGCTAAACAAGAGGACAATGCCGGACCCCTGCAGTATGGCAATTCATTTGGCCTGCGGCATCTTGCTATTGTCTACGACTGCCCCTATCGTGATTTGGATTGAAATAAGGCAAAATAACCCTCAGATGTTGAGTGCTTTTTTTAAAGAAACTTTAATGACTATAAACCCTCATAAGGAGACTAATTATGACTAATGAAACAAATCGCCCATGGACTCTTGTTGGTAACAAGGCACCAAACTTCAAAGCTAACGCTGTTATCAATGGCGACATCAAAGAAATGTCTCTCGCGGACTTTAAAGGGAAGTGGAAAGTCCTTTTCTTTTATCCACTAGACTTCACCTTTGTTTGCCCAACTGAGCTGGTAGCATTTTCTGACAAAATGGAGATGTTCCAAAAATTAGGCTGTGAAGTGATTGGTTGTTCAATCGACTCTGAATTTTCTCACCTTAAGTGGACTCAAACTCCAGTTAACGAAGGTGGTGTTGGTGAGCTGAAGTACCCACTTCTTGCTGACGTTACAAAGAACATTGCTCGTGACTATGGTTGTCTTCTAGATGATGCTGTTGCTTTTAGGGCCACTTACATCATCGATGATAATGACATCGTTCAACACATGAGCATCAATAACCTGAGCGTTGGTAGAAATGTTGATGAGTTCGCTCGTCTTGTTAGTGGATACCAGCACACAGCTAAGCATGGCGAAGTTTGTCCTGCTGGTTGGAGCGAAGGTAAAGACACCATGAAGCCAGATCCAAAAGGTTCACAAGAGTACTTTGGAAAGCTTAAGTAACAAAATACCCAAAGGGCCATGAACCTTGAGTTCATGGCCTTTATACGATGATTCAATATGGAAGCTTTTTTAGATTTTGTTCAAGCAAATGTCACTTACGCCCCCTACGCATACTTCGGTTTGCTTGTCATTGCAGGCTTTAACATCCCAGTAAGCGAAGACCTGATGCTTTTAACAAGCGCCCTCATCGCTATAAAAAATCCTGAAATGAAGTATCAACTCTTTGCGGGAGTCTTCATTGGTGCCTACGTTTCTGATCTTATTTGCTACGGCTTTATGGGCCGTTTTCTAGGACCTAAAATATTTAAAATTAAATTCTTCTCTAAAATGATCACCCAAGAGAAAATTGATAAGATCAACTCCTTCTATGAGCGCTATGGACTAACAACCCTTATCATCGGCCGGTTTATCCCTTTTGGCGTTAGAAATGCCTTATTTCTAACGGCCGGACTCGGAAGAATGAACGCAATTAAGTTTGCTATCGGTGACCTTATTGCCTGTACGATAAGTTGCAGTTTCTTCTTTTGGCTTTATTTCACTTATGGTGAAGCTGTGATCGACATCGTTAAAAAGGGAAATATTATTCTCTTCACCATCGCAGTCGTCGCCGGTGTGAGCTGGTTTTTCCTGAAGAGGCCTAAACAAAATGACGGTAGCAGAACTCTTTGATCGTCAGTTCTTTTTACAAAACGTCTCTTTCTTACATCTAAACCAATTAAGCCACCGTAATCACGAATAACCTTACTCGCGCCTTACTCTTTCGACACACTCCATAAGTAAAAAGTTCATCTATAAAAACACTGTATTGAAAGTTGGTTTCCGAGCTGTCAAAACACCTAGGCAGGAAATTGTTTGCAAGGAAAATACGAACGTGAATACTGAAAAAAATTCAGCTACGCTCATCAGTCTCTCTCAAGTCAAAGATGATCGTAAGAAAGAAAAAGAGCAAAACTCTTTTCAAAGATACCTCAAAGTATTGAGCTTTTCTGAACTCATTGATGAAACAACAATTCTTATCAAAGAGATCAATCAGGTCGGCTCAAGTAGAGAAATCATTGCTCGGGCAAAGGTCCTCTTGAAAGAACTTGGAAATCGCTTTGAAAAGTCCCAAGGCTTATCAGAGAGTTTCTTGGTTATGAGAAAAAAGTTAGAGAGGAAAATTAATGAGCTTTATTAGAATCATTAGTGTTGTTCTCTTTTTTTCAGTCGTAGCCGATCTCGTCATCTAACTTCTTTAACTAGACTCTAGTGATTGGTAATCGTGAAGCGCCTTGAGCCTCATCTGGGCAATCTGCATATCGCTGTCATAACCTAGAAGTCCCGCAGTCTTTCTCAAAAGCTCATTCTTATCTGCCTTTTGTCCTCTTCCTTCAAAGAGACCTAAAAAGTAAATAAGGTTTTTAGCATAACGAGAAACGTAGCGACTGATATAGTCACGGCACTCTTCACTTGAGCTCACAAATTCGCAACCGATTTTCGTAGCAAAAATCTTATCTACTTCAGAAAAACCTTCGAATGAGCGGACAATCCTTGCCTTCATACGCACGACCCTCTTTTCTAAAAACTGAACCTTCAAACCAAAGAGAACCTCTGGATGAAGAAGCGAGAGTTCAGGGTAATCAATGAGGGGGAACATAAGGGGAATTGCTTTTATCTCAGGCACATTTGGTAAATTCTCTAGTAGTAAACCGCCCTCGGAAATATTGAGGATTTGGCCTTTGAGAGCAAATTCATCGACAAGATAAAGGGCACTCGTTTTTAACGGTGCCCTTACATATTCTCGTTTAAAATTAAAACTCATAGAAGCCTAGACGCAGCCTCAGAAAGAGCAGACCTTTCACCATGAGTTAAAATGGTGTGACCTACGATTGGCTCCGTTTTCATTTTTTCCAATGAATAAACTAATCCATTATTAACTTCGTCGAGGTAGGGAGAATCAATCTGGTAGGGGTCCCCTGTCAGAACAATTTTTGTCCCTTCACCAGCTCTTGTGATAATCGTTTTTACTTCGTGGGGCGAAAGGTTTTGCGCCTCATCGACAATTAGATACTGACCGGGAATCGAACGTCCTCTTATATAAGTCAGGGGCTCGATATGAAGAAGTCCATGATTAATAAGATCCTCATAACTGGCCGATCCATCGGTTCGGTACTGACCAAAAAGAAAATCCATATTATCAAAAATAGGCTGCATCCACGGACCTAGCTTCTCGTTCACGTCCCCTGGAAGGTAACCAAGGTCACGCCCCATGGGCTGAATTGGACGAGAAACAAGGAGACGACTGTAATGCTCGTCTCCAACAGTTTTTTCTAATCCAGCAGCGATTGCCATTAATGTTTTACCCGTACCGGCTTTTCCCACTAAGGAAACCAGATTGATGTCATCATTCATGAGAGCATCGAAGGCAAACTGCTGCTCTATATTTTTAGGGTATATACCCCAGATTCCTTCACGCATATTCATTAGAGGAACAAGGCCTCCCTTCTTTTGGTCATACCTGCCCAAAACTCGCCTACGCTCATTATTAGGAAGCTGCATGATAAAATATTCGTTTGGATTGACGTCTTCTTGGCCGATATCTTTTAAGGGAAGAAACCTCTCGCTTTCAAAAAAGGAGAGAAGAGACTCTTCGACTTCAACAGTTCGTTGACCTGCATAAAGCTCTTCTACGGTTACGTCTTTTTTACCGTAATCTTCTGCTGGGATTCCTAGAACGTCTGACTTTAAACGAAGATTGATGTCCTTAGTGATTAAGCAGGTATTTTCTCCTGCTTCTTTTGCCGCTATAGCGGCACCAAGAATAATATTATCGTTTATACTGAGGTCAATCTTAGTCGTTCCACCCATCGTGGCTTTGGTATCTACTGTGAGAAATAATTTCCCACCATTGTCTAGATTAACCCCCGAAACAAGGGAGCCTCGACTTCTAAGATCATCAATGATTCGAGAAAAGTGCCTAGCGTTTCGCCCATTTTCATTCTGGTCTTTTTTAAAGCGGTCAACCTCTTCAATTACCACAAGAGGTATTACAATCTTATTTTTTCCGAATTTGTTGACGGCATAAGGATCAAAAAGAATAACGTTCGTATCGAGAATAAATGTCTTATCCAATAGGTTCCTCCATGATGATCCCCTGGGTACTCTCAATAATTGTAAGTAACAAAACTAGGTATGCAAAGGAAAGAGGACGCATAAGTGCCCAAGATGCAGTAAAAAAGACGGCCTGCCTAACCAACGAAAACGATCAATTACTATTTATTCTTTTCATCCAGAAGAAACTTCATAAGAAGCACAACAGCTTCAGAGAAAGGACCTTTCTCAAGCACCAAACTCATTCTTGCCGTGTTATCTTGACCAAAAGCAACGCCGGGAACCAAGGCGAGGCCATGGTCTTTCAGTAATTCCTCACAAAGGGCTACTGAATAGTCGTCGGTATCTCCCTCTTTCTTAAAGCGCTCCATGACAGGAGTCTGCGAGAAGTCTACTAGGTAATAGAACGCGGAAACCGGCTGATACCAAACATGCCCCAAGTGATTTTCACTAAAAGCCGCTCCTAGAACTTCAGCATTTTCCCGCAAGTGTTTTTTAATAGGCTCGAGATAGATAGGAGTTTGTCTGAAATCAAATTGGCAAAGCGCTCTTTGAACAAGAGAGTTTGCTCCCGAAGTTGTTTGTCCTTGCAGTTTATTAATAACTGTCGTCAATTCTTTTGGAGCGATCGTGAAGCCAATTCTCAGACCGGTTGAAGCAAGGGTCTTTGAAATTCCGTCTATAATGACAGTGCGAGCAAGCAGCGAAGGATCGTGCTGATAGAAGTAAGTAGGCTTGGGGTCATAAAAGTAGAGTTGGTAGTAAATTTCGTCGGAAATGATTGTAACCTTCGGAAATTTTTTCATGAGGGCCGCAAATCCCTTCATCCATTCGTCATTATAGTGGGTGCCTGTCGGATTATTAGGGCTATTAACGATAATGATTTTCGTTTTATCCGTAATCTTGCCCTCTAACTCTTCTAATGAAGGAGTAAAAACATTAAACGGGGTGCTTCCAACGATGACCGGTGTTCCCCCGCAAAATTTGATCATTTCAGGATAACTTACCCAGTAGGGACTGAAGACCACGACCTCATCCCCTTGATCAACAAGGCACCCTAAAACATTAGTAAGTGAATGCTTTCCGCCATTTGAAACGACAGCGTCAAACTCCACTCCCTCTACCGCCGTAGCGAGAGAGATGTTGCGAGTTTCACAGAAGTTATCCATAATTTTTTTTCTGAGCTCTGGAAATCCTGCGACGGGGCTATATTGAAAAGACTTAAGAAAGTCACTTTCGCTACGAATAAGATCGACAAACGAATTCATGGGTCTAAAAGGAAGCTGACCAGCAGTAAGGTTATAAACCTTCTTTCCATCAGCGGCCATCTGAGAAGCCTGTGCGTTTAATTTTAGGGTGATACTTTCAGATATACTCTGAACTCTTGAACTCAATTCCATGAGATGACTCCATCGCCTTCGGGCGCTTACTATTGTCTTAAACTTAATTAGTGCTCAGTCTGTATAAAAATCTATTTATTTACTTAATATCTATGTAATTTAAAACTGCCTTGGGAATAAACTCCGTAATATCTCTGCCATTCTTATGCAACTCTTTTACTAAGGATGAAGAAACAAAGTAATGCTTGCCTCCCGTTGGTAGAAAAAAGGTATCAATTTCTTCATAGAGGTGATTATTCATAGAAGCCATTTGAAACTCCATTTCAAAGTCTCCGGTTGGACGCAACCCTCTTACGATGGCATTGATCTTGTGCTTTTTGGCGTAATCTACAATCAAGCCATTCCACGAGTCAACGGCCGTGTTAGGTTGATTTTTTAAATGATCTTTAATCATCTCAACCCTTTGAGACTGGGTAAAAAGAGACTTCTTCGCAGGAGATACAGCGACAAGAATAATGACTTTATCAAAAACTCTAAGGGCCCTTCGCAGAATATCATCATGCCCGTTTGTAAACGGATCAAATGTCCCTGGGTAGATCGCCGTTTTCATTCGCTGTCCTTATCGTTGTAAGCTAACCAGCCTTATCATATAGGCATATCCATTGAGTTTTCAAGTAATGACTTCGGTTGGTGAGTCTGGATCAACGCTTGGCAAAAAGAGCAAGGTAGGAGCCTCCTTGCTTAAACACTTTATGGGGTTCATGACCTTGTTGAGTCCAGAACTCTAAGGGAAGTCCCTTGTCCTTATCAGACTCTATCCAAAGCTGCTGGGATTCATCCAGCATTCCCAAAAGACCAAGTCCAATATTTTTGTAGAGGTTATGTAGCTCATAAGGAGGGTCTAAAAAGAAGATATCATTACCAAGCCCTGCGCAACTGCCGAGACTAGAAAACCATTTCTCAACATTTATACAGCTGACTGAGATCGGTCGCTTAAGGGCTTCTTCTTGGTAACCTTTTTGAATCTCTTCAGCGTTTTTCTTTAAATAGCGAAAGACCTCTTTTTTTGATTCTTGCAGGAAAACCTTTCTAGCGCCCCTTGACCAAGCCTCTAGCCCTATTGACCCCGTGCCAGCGCAAAGGTCCCAAAAGCAGTAAGGGCTCAGGTCTTGGATCGAATCAAAGATTCTTCTTTTTAAAAGAACAGATGTTGGCCGAATCGTTTGTCCCTTTGGAACGAAAAGGGACCGGCTTTTAGCCAGTCCCCCAAGTATTCTTATGCTCATTTATTTTTTCCTAAAAACTATGCTGCTCTCTTTTTAGAGGCCTTTGCCTGAAGAGGAACTGAGAACTTAACTCCTCCCTCCATTGAAACTTCACAGCCGTCTTCTGAGAGAGTCATCTCGACACCCTCTAAACTAACTTGAAGTTTTCCTTGGCTTACTTTAACTTCGGCATTGGAATTGCCCAATAGAAAATTTAAGTTGAAATCCATTTTTCCTGCACCTGAGAACTGCATTTGACCAGCAGTGTCTGAATGCTCTTGGGGTGTTTCTCTATGCTCGCCTAGGGACACAACATTACTTTCGTACTCTTCCGATACTTCATCGACGAGAGAGCTTGCATCCTCATCATCCTCACTATCTGTCTCTTCAGCCTGGGAACTCTCCGGCCCTTCTTCATCCTCAGACTCTGAGGCTTCAGAAGCTGAAGATTCAACTGACTCTTGATCTTGGTCGTCAGTGTCATTATGGGCGGTGGTGTCAGTCTCTTCTTCGACGAATTCTCTTTCAAGACTCTCTATCTCATTCATGATGTCTTGTAATTCCGCATCATTAAAGCTTTGGTCTTGGTTTTTATCCTGTTGTGACATATATCCTCCGGCCGGTTTGCAACGACACTTTTTGTTTTACTTCTTTCTTTTTCGGCTTACGCGATCCGCTTCTTTAGCCCTTTTTGTAATGACTCACTACTAGGCAAAGCCTGTCATAATATTGGCACATTCACCCTCACTTACATTTGGGATGTCATTGTTTTTAACAGATTCCTCCATGACAAGGGCCCCTCAATTAAGTTAAATTTTCCTTCCACAAAATTGAGAGACGACACCGTAACATGAATAAAAACCAGTACTTTTGGGAGCTTAGGATTGAGTAAAAGGACTTTTGTCGCCCATTCCTGGCTTACACAAAAAAACAATAAAGTAAGCCCCAAAGAGCTTCTCCCTTATCGAGAAGAGAAATCTTACAGTCTAAATAGTCAACTAAAACTTGATTCTTCTTCTCAAATGGACCCCGACCTACCTCCTCTGCCCCATAGTTTTAAACCAGATCGCTATCTAGTACCTGGCTGGAGTGGGAATTCTCTCTTTTCAAAGCAAGCCGTGGGAATTAAGAAGCTGCAAGAAGAGCTCTGGAGAGACGCCCTTGCCAAGTTTAGGGCCGTCGAGAATATGCCCAAAACCCTGATGAAAGCGATTCATTCCGAGTTCTTGAGCTTTGTTAAAACTAAAAAAGACAAAGGGCATATTGAAAAAGACCAGCTAGAAATCATTGAACACCTCTGTGCTCAAGAATTCTCTAAATTATGGCAAGAAATTAATTTGAAAGACGCTCCTTCTCATCAAATTTTGTCTGAATTTGTCGACTTGTACTGCTTTCGAGTGGCCACGATCTTCTTATTCAAGCTGAAGTTCTTAGTTACTTACTCGCAAGCAGAAGAGTTCTCCTTCTCGGCAGCTCACGTAAGTAATCCTACATTTTTTGTGAACGCGCTCTTCAAAAAAGGCTCCTCTCACGAGATCAACTGTGAATCTCTGAAGTCTAATCAATACTCTTGGTATCGACCATCGCCAGGATTATCAGAAAAGCTAAGTCTCTCCACAATGGACTTTAAAAATGTAAGCGTCACACAAATGATGAAGCTCAGCTCATACCGAAACATGAGTGCAGGCAATTCAATGATGTCTTTTGAAGACCGTTCCTACAGCCATGCACTGTCTCATCAATCTTTCGGCCAATTTTTAAATCAACTTCTACTGTTTTTTCCAGTATGGCGAGAGTCGGAAAAGTTCATTTATCCAAATAATAAATACTTAAATAAACCTAAAATTTACAATACCAAATTTGCTGGAGATCACATCGAGTCCCTGGCCCTAGGCCACTGGCTCGCTCAGGAAAAAAATATGGACCTCTCTTGGTCCGAGATACTTTGCCCTGACTTTCCTTGTCAATCGGGCTCAAGTGAGACCTTTCTTAGTGTTTGCCAAGAGCTCCAGTTTTTAAGCTTTCTCGTGCACTATTCTCAGGGTAAGTCTCTTCGCGCGAGAGACCTGATTCTCGAAATTACGAAGGAGAAGTATAAAAGATCAAGTGGAAGCGAGAATGGTCAGATAAGCCTTTTTTCCAATAGAGAGGCTCCCTCTCAACTTGTTTATGACAGAGTTGTGCTTAATATCGGCAAGCTGCCCAAGAAAAACCCCCACCACTTTCTTTTGACACAAATTCAGGCTCAGAAGAAAGGCCTTTGCAGCAATGGACAATTGGTTGTCCTGACCAATCAAAAACTCTTTGTCCCAAGTCAAAGCAAGAAAGTAGAAGCTCTGCTCAAAGACTTTAAAGTTGAAGGCTTCTTTAACTTTGAAAAGGTCATTGGTCGTGGAGAAGTTAGCAATTATATCTATATTTTAAAAAAGCGTGACCCTTTTCATAAAAATAAAAACCTCTTTAACATTGATCCTAAAACTCTTGTCGACCAGCAACACAGTGGTCAAGAGTCTTGTAAAACCTTTAGACTCTCTGGAGAGCTGAGCCTATTCTCTCGCTTTGATGTCTTTGTAGAAGAGCTCCTGTCTTTTTTTAAGACTAAGTCCTCGTTTTCTACTTCCGTTTTTCAAAAGAGCCTCAGCTTTGATTTAAGTTTTGACTTTCATCAGGATGCTATTATTGAAGGAAAGCTTCTAAGCAGTCTCTCTAACGAAAGTGAGAGCATTACACATCCCCAGTTTTTTAAAAACCTAACCAAGAACTGTCTTCCCTTTGAACGTTTCTTTTCGATCGAGGAACTAGGAATAGCTAAAAGCAAGCACCTCGCCAGTAACCTTCTCGGGATCTCTCAGGCTTCATCACCAGCCTATGCCAGTATTTTAATCGTCGATTTAAGAGATCCTATGCGGGCTCAGATTGAGATCTGTACTCCTGAGTCATACCTGGCTAAACGTGAAGAATATGGGCACGCTTACTTTCAATACTATGGCCTAAACGCCAAAGTGAACTTTATTAATCTCAACCTTCTGCGCGAATATCTCGATTCCCAACTTGGTCAACAAGTTACCCAAATATGCTTAGCCGGTGGCTCCAGCAAGATGAAGGGAAAATTGAAGTCTCTTCTTATTCCCAACTTTTTTAACGAGGGAAAAAACTTAGCCGAAATTGATTTAGAGAAGTATTTCTTTTTAAAGCTTACCCAAGAAAGTATTTTTGAAACTCATCCGAGTAAACTGAACACTGAGTTTCAAAGTGAACTAGAAGCCCTTGAAAGTGTTGAAAGCACTAACCCGTGGCTTTACTTGAGCCTACTCAGTCACGCTAAAATTCAGCTGAAGTCGGCACTAGAACAACTCAATGCAGGAAGAAGCAGAGAATACAGCTTCACAAATCCGCTTTTTATCGACGACGTTGTGGCCCTTCAGACCTTCTCGATCTACCCCAACGATGAAGTCTACACCGAACTATTAATTGAACAAAAGAGTGATCTTGAAAAGCCACTTGAAAAAAAGGGGCTTAAAAGCCAAAAGGATAACCATTGCCTAGAAGTTTTTAACTCTGATGTATGCCTTTTGCGCTTTCATGGCGATCTAGAGGCCTTAATGTTTATCGATTTTATCCTATCGCAAGCCGTGGGCCATAGTATTTTGGATATCCTTCAAAGCTTAAAAATACCACGGGCAGCTGAGCTTAAGAGTGTCTTCTCTAAGTTCAATCTGATTGAAGAAACCCTAAGCTCACTTTTTGAGTCAATCAATGCCAAAATAAAGTCTTCCCTAAGTAAAGAAATCGCTCAGGTATAAGCTCAGCCCTTTTTTAAACTCTCAATTCTACGAAAAAAGCCCGCTCTACACGAAAATCAAGTAAAATGGAGCTAATGACTGACTCTTCAAAAGTTTGGGATCTTCAAAAATCTATCTACCGTCACCTAAAAAGGCGGGCCAAGTCTATTGAAGGTGAAGTCTCCGAAGAGCTCAATCGATATGAGCGAAACCAAAGAAAATATGCCAGCCGCCCCTTTGAAGTCTCAAACCTCGAGAAGCTTTTAAAGTCTATAGAAGCCTCTGACGTGGTTTTCCTTGGTGATTTTCATAGTTTTGATCAAAACACAAGAAACCTCGAGCGACTTACCCGTGCCCTAATCAAGCAGAGAAAAAAGTTCGTCTTAGGTGTCGAACTCGTTCATCAAGAGCATCAGCCGGTGCTTGAGAGCTACCTAAGAAGAGAGATCACCGAGATTGAGTTCTTGGAGCAAATTAATTATCACGAATCTTGGCGTTTTCCGTGGATACACTATCGGCCCTTTTTTGAAATGGCACGAACCTATAGCCTTCCAATCATCGCCCTTAATACAAATGGCTCTTTAATGGAGCGCGATCAAAATGCTGCCGATAAAGTGAAGTCTTTCATGGAAAATACTCCAGGAGAAAGGCTTCTCATTCTCTTTGGAGAACTCCACATTGTGGCCAACAAACTACCGAAAATGGTAGAGCAGGAGTTGACCAAAATTGTTCCCAATTATCAGCAGACTATCATTCACCAAAATCTAGATGAGGTTTACTGGAAGCTGCATGAGATCGACATTGAAAACCACAATCAGATAGTCACATTTAAAGAGACCGAGTACTCTCTCCAAACGGCACCACCATGGATTAAATACGAAAGTATGATCTACTGGTACGAAAACCTTTCCGACGACCCTGAATTTGAGCTCCATGACTATACTCTCACTGATGGAGTTCATGGACTTCATTCCAATGTGCCCGAAAACTTCATTTTTCTGTGTCAAAAAATAGCCAAAACATTGAGTTTAAAAATTACTGAAGAGGAACTTGAAGACTTCAACCTATATGAACATCAAAATTTAAAAATTCTCTTGGATAAGATTGGTCGCATTCCCAAGCATTCAGTAGTGCAATTCCATAAAAATCTCGTAAAAGAAGGCCGTGTTTTCAGAATCCCTTTTTCTAATAACTACTATTGCTCCTCCTACTCAATCAATAGAATGACTTACCTCGCGGGCCTTCACCTTCAAGATATCATTATTCGCAAAGAGAATATCAATTATGAGTCCATTTGGATGGCAAGTGGTCTAAGCAAGAAGTTTATTCTCATCGTAAAACAAACAGCTTTTGGCTTTCTCTCTAGTAAGATTGTAAATCCTTTTCGCAAGTGCGATCGCTATCTAGACTTTCTTGATAACCTTACTAGAGTAAATATTGACCCACGATCACGAGTAATTTTAGAAACAACTATCTCTATTATTGAAAATCAAGGACGGCGCGAACTTAAGGCGATCTTGCCCAAAGACAGAATGCCCATCGTTTATGAAGCGGCTCGAAAACTTGGTTTTTATTTGGGTGACTTTATTTATGAGGATCAGCTTATTAAAGATGGTGAAAATTATAAGGATATTCTACAGTATCTCGTCAATGCAAACCTAGAAGAGGCAAAGTTTCAAGATATTCTCTTGGACCTTCTTCCAGAAAACCTCTACCTCAATCATCGAAAAAGATACTTCTAGACAGACTTCATCTTTTCTAAAAGAGCTTTTTTCGATGTTTTTTCAAGTCTAGTGAGACGTCTTTTAGAAGGACCTTTTGAAACACTACTTACACTACTAAGAACAATTTGAACTTTTCGACCAACTTGTTGCTCATCTTCGTTGCATACGTTCTCAAAAGATATTTTTGCTCTCTCATCTTCAATGAGACTTTGAGCAATCGCTAGATCGGTATGCTCTACCATCCCAGTCGCCAAGCCTTTTGATTGACGAAGAAACTCTTTAGAAAACTCGCGTCCAGAATCAAAGAAATCCACAAGAACTGTTCTCCCAAGCTGGCGAACATTGATACTCAGAAATTTACGAGGATCATCGAAGTCGTAATTATCAATAGCGTTTGTTAATAGATTATAGAACGCCTGCTCTAAATTTTCTTGATCACCTAGAACTTCAATCTCTTCAGTGTTGATGTCCAGTTTGATCCCTTGAGTAAAAACCTTAGCAGAAACTAAATCGACAACATTTGTTATCGATTTCTCCAAAGAGAGTGTTTTTTGGCTTAAGGACTCTTCTGCCACAGCACTAGGGGCTTTTCGTTGCCATATTTCATCGAGTTCTCGAGAGCTCAGGGCTTTCGTAGGACTGACAAAGACCGGCCCCCCGTTTTCATCGAGGCTTCTTCTGTCCGACTTTGACCTTGAGTCCTCTGGCGCTGATTCAGACTGCGCCTCCTCGCTTTGATCGAGTAGAAAAGACAGTTGAGCGAGGCCACTTCTTTGAAGTGCCTTGCTTATTAATGGTTTAATAGCCTCAAAAGAGGTATTACCGCTTGCTACTAAAAGGTTTACGTCCTTTTTTAGATCATCCGTTTTTCCGGCCTCATCGCTGCTAGTAAAGAAATCAAAAAGTAAGAGCAATGGAATGAAAGCTGCGATGAAGTAGAATAATTTACCGACAACAGACCTCTGTGCCGAAATTGACTGTCGAGCTTTTGCGAGCGAATCAAAAACAACTTCTTTCTTAATCTCAAACTTTTCATAACGACTACTGATAGCACTCAAAAGCACGCTTTCTGGATTTCCTTCAAAGAGACCTTGATCAGAAGTGGCTAAAGCTTTCTGATGAAACCAACTTACATCATTGACCAGGGCATTTAGACTCTCTAGCGAGTCTACTTTATTTAAGTCCAGCGTCTCATAGAGACCGATCACTTCTCCAAAACACTCCTCAGTAGTCACGGTAAAGTTTTTTGTTAAGTAGTCGGAGCTAGCGCCTATTAGGCGGGCCGTGTAACTGTTGTGGGCCCTGGTGCTACAAGTTTGCAATCCCTCTTGTAGGGATAGAATTCTATTAGTTAAATTTGAAGAATTTTGGAGCCAAACAGAGACCCCTACGAGAGAGAGCAGACCAACAAAGGACAGCGCTTTTAATCTTCCTTGAGAAGTTTTTAGGGACTCAACCTTCATGGTCAATACCTCGGTTATGGTTTTATAGGCTAAGGGCATAATGACCCATCATAATATGTTTACAGGGACGTGCGCCATAGTCAAGGACGGGAATATTTGCCTCTTTTTGTTCATTATTACTTAAACTAGCAAATCACCCCTTAAACAACGAGATTATAGTCCTTTAGCAAGCTTTCAATTAGCATTTGTGTCTCTCCATGCTAATCTGACAGGCAAGATGACGACCGATACCAGACTCATTCAGGCAGCTGTTGCTTCCCTCTTTTTTCACCTCCTACTTTTTGGTTGGCTTCCCTTTGTAAAATCTCCCTTCGTCGTTACCCCTAAAAACCGCCTTATCGATAAGGCGCTCAAAGTAGAAACTGTTTCTGCTGACTACGTAAAAAGGATGCGAACAAGAGGAATCAAGGGCGGGAAAAAAGAGTTTACTATGCCTACGGGGAAAAAAAGGACGTCCAAGGCTAAAGCTAAAAACTCAAGACCTTCCGGCGCCACCGCAAAGAATGGAAAAGCCAAGAAAGAGGCTAAATTATCAAAAGGAGAGAAAGACCTCTCTCTTAAAAACTTAGCAACCGGAATCAATTACGAAGAAATTATTGAGGATAAAAAGCGAGAAGATCAAAAAAGGATGTCCCAGCCACAAACAGACACTAAAACAGAGCAGCAAGCCCTTTCGATGGATCAGAAGCGCGCTATAATAAAGAAAGAAATAATCGCCGCTGAAAGTGGTTTGCCCCTTACTTCTTTGCGATCTTCGCAAACAGTCAATAACTTCAGAAGGCAAGAAAGCCTAAGACGAGGCTTGATGCAAGAGATGGGAAGGACCTCAACCGCTTCCGAGGTTCTCAGTAATACTAATTTCAATCTGCACTTCGAGCCTCCTGAAGGAGTTTCAGAAGATGAGCTCAATTCCGTAGAAAAAATTTATTACTCTTTTCAAAAACGAACTTTTATTAGCTATGTCAATTCATTCTACTCGAGCTATCAAGAAATGATTCTCAAGAGACCAACCCTAATGGGGACCCTGAGAAATGAACGTCACCTTATGACAGGGAAAGTGATTTTTGATAAAGAGGGAAATATAATGCGAATTAAAATATTGAGAAGCTCCCCTAATGATGATCTCCACGAACTCTTTGAAAACACGCTAAAAGATATACGCTCTCTCCCAAATCCCCCGAAAGACTTAATAAAGGACCGAGAAGAATTTACGATCTACTATCAATTGAGAATAAATTAGATATTTAATTAGCGAGAAATACTGAGTAACAATAGGAAAGTAAAAAGCGCAATAATACCCCCCTGACAGATAGACTTCAGAATAAGCTTACTCTCCATTAGCTCCTGCAGCGGTTTCAATAGCATCGCTAAAGAAGTCTCTTTACTGACCCGCTCTCGCCCCTCTCGATTTTTAAAAAGAGCGACTGCTTCGCTGAGATCGCCTTTAGTGGTAGAGAGAAAATGATCAGGTAGGGAAACCTTTGGTATTAAGCCTCTGATTTTTTGAGCTTTCCAAGAGCTTGCCTGGGCTAACTTCTGACATATTTTACACTCAAGAATATGGCCCTGATAAAAAGGGCTAATCTTTTCTTCTGCTCCGTCCATCATGGCGATGAGGTTTCTAGAGTAAATGCAATCTTTATTATTATGTTCATTCAGAACACTATGATAAATCTCATGATTACTTTTAGCGTATAAGTAGTTTGTTTCTTTATTAATAATATTTACCATAACTTTGAGCTCGCCTTTAAATCACTACCGATACTCATGTCCATTAACTTACTTCTTCCTAAATTAAGAGAACAATACAGCCGATCCCACTCCAGGCCCAAGGTGCTAGCAATTTCCTCAATACTCCATTCTCGTTGATCTCGAAGGTAGACGACGGCCCTTTGCTCCAATGAGAGTCGATAAAAAGAAGCACTTTCTGTGACAACAAAATGCTCTTGCCTTAACAAAGCAAGATCAAAGATGGCCTTGATGTACAAGGACTCCAAGTCCGCGGACCCTTCCTTGTCTGCTTCAATCTCCAAGCAAAGCTTAGTAGCAGAATCAATTATAAGCTGGGTGGCCATCAATTCGTCGGGAAGAAGAATATAGGCAAAACTGTAGTATTTTTGGCCCATCATTTGGAGGACCTCAAGATTAATCATCACCTTCTTATTTTAAGACCTTAAAAGCATTTGTGACAAGGAAATTTGCTGATTGAGTGTGACCATTAAAAAAGCATTTTCCTCAAGGATAGCTCTCCTTTATATTTCACCTATTTATCTAGTGGCCGCCCACAAGTGATAGACTCAAGAAATTTCATCAAAAGCCGATAGGACGAGAGTAAACCATCCTTTGGAAGGAAAATTTTATGAAGAATACTCACTTTTTTGGAACTCTACTTTTTCTAGCGGCTGCACTGGTTGTTACCGGTTGCAACGAATCGAGCACTAAAAAGAACACGACGACAACGACAACGACAAACCCAATTACACCAGGCTATACGCCTTATCCGGGATATACTCCGGCGCCAGGAGCCACTCCAGGCTATACACCAAACCCTCCCTCAAATTGTCAAAACGGATCCGGCTACGAAGCAGGTATAGCGACCAATGGTCAAACAATCGAATATTATCGCTTAAATAATCCTATGCCGACTGCCCACGGAGCGAATCAGGGGGTCGTTGTTTTCTCAACAGAGACTGACCTTCCTAACTACAATCAAAACATTTTCTTTTCTGATTCGAGATTCAACGTCAGAATTATTCCTAAGTACAAATACGGCGGCGTTGATTCAAAAGGTCAGAGTTGTGGCTTTAATCCTCCTCAGAAATTTACAAAAATGAACTTTGGTGTAGTTGTCCGTTCAAGACAAAGCAGCCCTGGCATTGGTGACTATAGAGAGTTCAGAGATGTGAACCCAGATTGCCCGTCTAAAGTTCATCAGTTCCAAGTTCCCTCGACACCGGATCCTCTGGTTATAGAAGTTATGAACGTTCAGTGGGATTGGAGCTGTATAGATTACGAGCGCCAAGGATACCCCAATCAGCCAGGATACTGCCCTTATGCCAATGTCTGGACAACTGAGTGCTACAGCTTTGAAATTCAATTCTCAACGGATACGACGAAAGATCTGCCTGGGCCTCGCTACTAAAGTAGAGGCTTCTACTGAAGATAATTCTCAATCAAGGGCGCGAGTTCCCGCGCCAAGTTTTTTCCAGTGGCCTGCGATACCTCAACAAGAAGTCCCGGACAAGTAAGATTGGCTTCTTGAATAACGCCTCCTAAAATATCATAAGCAATCCAAGGAACACCCTTCTTAGCCAATTCTTGGCTCATCTTTTGACAGGCGGCTTGCGTTGCCGCATCAAGCTCGATGGCCTCAAAAGTTGCTCCTTGAGCAATGTTGGCCAAGAACTCTCCCTTTGCGGGAATTTTGATAATATTACCGAGCTCCTTACCGTTAAAGAAAATGGAGCGAATCTCTCCCTGCTCAACTTCCTTTAGAAACGGTTGCACAACAACTGCTCCCCCAAATTCCTCTTTCTTTTTATTGAAAAGGGCCAAGCATTCCTTCAGATCAGTTTCGACGGGGACTTTCTCGACGCCAATGCCTTGAAAGAGATCGAGTGGTTTCAAGATCAGGCCGGCATATTCTCTTTCCTTGTCATTCTTGAGCAGTTCCATAAATCCAAGGAAGCCCTTTTCGGAGGCCCCGACAAAGCTACTGGCCGCATGCTCTTGCTCGTAACAGATCATCTTCTCATTATGAACAAGTATCCCTTCAGGATCGTTTAACACTCGGACCTGGTGAACCTCCTTCAAAGCCTTTAGTATCCACAAATAACGAGTGTAACGGCTATCGAATGGAGGATCTAAACGCATATGAATAACTGTCTGGGAATTTAGAGGGATCGACTTTTCAGCTCCAAGCCTAAAAAAATCAATGTAAGACGAATCCTCGATAAAAGCCCCTTCGAATTCGTAGCAGGTGAAATTTGCTTCGCCTCTATTTTGAAAGAAAAAATCTTTCTCAAAGACCAAGCTGACCTGTTTTCCCATCTCTTTGAGACTGATGGCCAGCTGAAGGGAGCTGTCCTTCTTAATAACGAGTTTTTCTAGGTCGTCGATAAAGAGAATATGATGCCAAGAAGGGTTTGAAGAAGAGGGCATGGAATGTCTCCTGAATAAGTCAGATCATAAACTTTGATTAATTCAAAATAGGCTTAAAGAGCTGATCTGAAAAGGTGTGTTTGGGCTTCTTCTTTTGATATTCTTTATATTCTCTCTCAATATGACGGTAGAAGTCCTTAAGCTCTAAAGACAAGTGCCCTCTTAACTTCTCCAGACTAACCCCACTTTTCTCATAGGTGAGAAAAGCAGCTAAAGAAGCATTATTCCACTTTCTCTGTGCCGGGTAGCAGTTGTCGATTTCCAGATCAGTACAAGTCGAGACCAGAGCGGGTAAGAATTCTGAGCGCATAAAGTTGTCAAAAAACTGAGTCGCTTCAGCTTTCTCCTTAAATTTCTTCTCTTTGTAAGAGTCATTTAACTTTTTAGTTAAAACAACGATCTTTTCATTCATTTTCTTCATTTTCGCCGAGCTTTTTGCCATTTTTTTGCGCTCTTGTGCTCCCATTTTAAAAAAGTCGATCACCATCTCCTTGGAAAAGTAACTGGCCAAGGCTTCATTGAAGTCGACTTCTCCTTTTATAAAGAAAATAGTGTGAAAAAGTTCGTGAAAAATCATTTCGGCCATTTCTTTATCGTTGTATTGGAAGAAACTGGAGAGAATATTATCTTCAAAGTAACCCAATGTAGAATAAGCATACACAGGACGCACGTAAGTGACCCAATTTTCGCTTTCAAGCTCATTTGCATAAATGTGTGCATCTTTTTTGGAAAAGAAGCCTAGATAGGGAAAACAGCCCATAAATGGGAAACATTCTTTTTTCGGTTTTATTTCATTGAAAGCGGAGGCAATAACCAAGTAAGTAACGGCCTCTCGGTCCAGAATAGTCGTTTCCGTATAAATCCTAGTGGATTCACGTTTCCAGTACGCATAGAAGTAATTTTTATACTTCTCTATTTGGCGAACCTTTGATTTCACTTCTTCTGGAATCTTGGGATCATTGAGAATATCTCTATTTTTGCGTCCTTGGGAAAAAAGCGAGATCTGCCCTAGCCCTTGATTCCACAGGTACCCAACCTTGGCACAAGAACTAAGCTCAAAAAAAAGAAAAAAAAGGATAAAGGTGTTGAGGACGGGCCGTTTTTTCACTAAAGGTACCAAGAAAAGCCGATCATATACCTAACGTTGTCTTGAGCCTTATCAAAGTCGAAGGCCCTAAAAGTTGTTCGAACACTTCCTCGCAGGGATATTCTACTGGTAATTCGCATTTCTAAGGCGAAGCTGCCAAATACGGAATCATCTCTCAGTTTACTCACGTCATCGCTCACGGTGAAGGTCTCACCCGTGAGATTGTTACGAAAAGAGGCCTCTGTTGTGTCTCGAATAAACTGGCGCGCGTAGCCAAGGCTAATACTGGGCTTAAAACGGGCCTTTCGAGAAGCAAAGGCTTGCCGAATACCAACTCCGTAAGAATAAACGAGCACTTTATTGGTCTGCCCTATCAGATCGAAATTTTGATCAATCCTCAAGTTATTACGCTCTTCTGTGATCGTCTCAGTTTGAGAGTAATTTAATTCAATGGCCGTTCGTTCATAGAGGTAAAGAGCGACGGCGCCGCCAATGGTTGTAGCCTCGATCTCATTATTTCGATTGGCGCCATAAACTTGCTTGCTTAAGCCGTAATCACCATTGATTTCGATTAAGGCCCAAGAACTATTGCTAAGCAAAGTAGTGGTCAAAAGGAAAAGAGAGAGGATATATTTTTTAAGTCGATTATTCACTCTTCTAGTCTACCCTCTAGAAGAAGCCGAAAAAGGACTTAGGGAGGTTTTTGCCGCTCCCTAAGCGATTGAAATAACTCAATTTATAAGCGAATAGTTCCTTCTGGAATTCTTCTACCCAAAACTTTCAAGAGCTTACCTTGGCAAGAAAAAGCAGTAGCTGAAGTAACTTCTACCTCCGCCCAATGCCAGAGGAGGTCTTTTTGTTCTTCACCAGGAAGTTCCGGTGGAAGAAAATGAACAATTCGCATGCAGTTTGTTCTCCCCTTCCATCTTTTATCTCCACCCATGTGCCCGTGTCCATCAACGAGAACAGTATAAGTATTCCCTACTAAGGATTGCCGAATTTTTTCTTGGATCTTTGTTTGGTGGGCCTGAATTTCTCTCAGCCTTGCTCCCCGGATATCATCAGTAAGAGAATCCTCCCAACGAGACGCTCTAGTCTTTGCCCTTTGAGAGTAAGAATAAGAGTAGATGAAATCAAATTGAGCGGCAGTGAGCATATCGAGGGTTGCCTGATGCTCTTCTTGAGTTTCATTTACGAAGCCTGCGATAATATCAGTGCTCAAAACGATATCTGGTCTGGCGGCCCTTAATTTTTCAAGAAGCCCTAGGTAGTGCTCTACTGTGTATTCTCTCAACATTCTTTGCAGACAAGTATTGGAACCAGACTGAACCGGAAGGTGAAGGTGGCGAGAAAGCTTTTTAGATTCTCCGTGAACCGCAATGAGCTCATCAGAGACATCATAAGGATGGCTAGTGGTATAACGGATCAGTTCAAGCCCATTAATTTTATCAAGCTCAGTGATCAGCCCCGCGAGGGATTCACTATTTTCTTTTCCGTAGGAGTTCACGTTTTGGCCCAGAAGAGTGACCTCTTGAACACCTTGATACTCAACAAGTCGTCTCACATCTTCCACAACTTCCGGGAGGCGCCGAGACTTTTCTTTTCCACGAGTGAAAGGAACGATGCAGTAAGAGCAACACTTATTACAGCCTTTAATAATATTGACGAACGCCTGAGGCGAACCATTTGTGATTTTGGTTTCGATGGAGAAGTTTTGACTTCTGTCCCAAGTGTTGATGGCAAAAGGATCGTCCCCTGCATAGGTTCGATAAACCAAATCATTGATCGTATCAATGACATCAGTTCCAAAAGAGAAGTCCAGATGGCGATACTTCTTAATCAGCTCTTTGCCTTCAGTCTGAGCGACACATCCGCCAACTCCAACCTTCACATTTGGGTTAGCTTTTTTGAGGTGCTTGGTATCGCCTAGCTTTGAGTAGAACTTTTGATTTGAAAGGTCTCTAATGGCACAAGTGTTAAAGAGAACAAGGTCCGCTTCATGCTGATCATCTGTTTGCGAGAAGTTTAGACCTTGAAGATGGGAGAGCACTCTTTCGGTGTCATGATAATTCATCTGACAGCCGAAGGTTTTCATCCACACTTTCCGCGGCGGAAAGTCCAGATCACCGACCTTAACGGTTTTTAATCCGGTCTCTGCGTTAACAATAATTTCTTCTTTAGGAATATCCGAACTTCTGGTCCCTAGACCCTGCGATGTCGTCATAAAGGTTCTCCATTAAAAAGGTTTATAACGGTAAGATAAATTTACTTATTGGGCGCCAAGGTAACATTTTACTCGGGATTTAGGCTAGCTCCTTTTTCGAAGGTGCGAGTCTCTTTATCAAAGTGGAGGCCTCACTTGGCCTGAGGCAGTTTGGCCTGTAGGAGAGACAGGGCAAATTCAAAACGCAGGAGCTAGTAAACTACTGAAAGTGGATAAGAACTCAAGTATATTGGCCCTAGGAAGCAGCCTAAGTCCCTAATTTTAGGCAAAAAAAAGCCTCCAATAAATTGGAGGCTCTTCAATCAAACTCTAATTAGAGAGTCTTAATTACTTTTTCTTTGCAGCGGCTTTTTTCTTAGTAGTTTTTTTCTTAGCTACCTTCTTTTTAGTCGCTTTTTTCTTTGCTACTTTTTTCTTAGTTACTTTTTTCTTAGCAACTTTCTTTTTTGTAGCTTTCTTCTTAGCAACTTTCTTCTTAGTAGCTTTCTTCTTAGCTACTTTCTTCTTAGTTGCCTTCTTCTTAGCTACTTTCTTCTTAGTAGCTTTCTTCTTCGCAACTTTTTTCTTAGCTACTTTCTTCTTTGCAGCTTTTTTCTTCGTTGCTTTCTTCTTCGTAGCCTTTTTTGCAACTTTTTTCTTCGTTGCCTTCTTTGCTACTTTTTTCTTCGTTGCTTTCTTTGCTACTTTCTTTTTAGTAGCTTTCTTTTTAACAGCCATTTGACGTCCTCCTGGTGTTGTACAATACCTCTTAAAAGAATAAACACAAATTTGTTTTAACGCAAACAAAAATGTTCACCCTCTTAAGTCATTAACCTTTCCTTCCTTTCGCCACAATCAAAATATTTCTTTAATAAATATTAAAGTTATTTTTAAAGTCACCGGTACTTAATCTTTCCAATCATTGATGAACATTAGCTTTCGAGCATTTTGTATTGTCTTAAATGGAGGCAAAAAGGAACACTAAAAGAGAGGAAACGCAGGCCATACCTTTCTTAAAAGAGCATAAAAACAGAGGAAAAAAAGTTAATTCAATGGCAAGAAAATCCACCTTTTTGACCTATTTATCAGGCAATTGTCATAAAAAAGGCCCTCTTTTAAAGAGGGCCTGAAGCTATTTATCAATAAAATACACCAGTTTTAAGCGGTAACCGGCTCCTTTTTTGTCTCAAATTCAAAGGATAAGCTTTTCTCATCACCTTCAGTTTTTAAAACAACGAGGACTTTACCGCCCTTTTCTAACTCCCCAAAGAGGATCTCATGAGAAAGCGGCTTTTTAATAAGATTATCCACCATTCTACCTATTGGTCTTGCTCCCATCTTTGGATCATATCCAGTCTCGGCAATCCACTCTCGTGCTTCTTGATTAACTTCGATATCGACGTTTTTAACAGCTAGTTTTTGTTCAAGCTCGGTTACAAACTTGTCTACGATCTTAAGAATGAAGTCATCCCCGAGCTTATTAAAGTGAATAATCGCGTCCAGCCTGTTTCTAAACTCAGGGGTAAAGAAGCTCTTAATCGCCTGATCTCTCTTATGACCAGCTTCACGGACATTCTTCCCTCCAAGACCGATGCTACCGGCATCCATCTCTTTCGCCCCTGCATTTGTCGTCATTATAATGACAACATTTCTAAAGTCAGTGCTACGCCCTTGGGCATCAGACAAAACTCCGTGATCCATCACCTGCAACAAGATGTTGTAAATATCAGGGTGGGCCTTCTCTATTTCATCTAAAAGAAGAATACAGTGAGGGTTTTTCTTAATAGCGTCTGTTAAGAGACCACCTTGTTCAAATCCAACGTATCCCGGAGGAGCTCCAATGAGCTTACTGACAGAGTGCTTCTCCATGAATTCGGACATATCAAATCTCTCAAGGTGACTATCGAGATTGAAAGAAAGTTGGCGGGCGAGTTCCGTCTTACCAACTCCGGTAGGTCCTGAGAAAAGGAAGCTGGCCATGGGCTTATCTTCTTTTCCAAGACCTGAGCGGGAAAGAAGAATAGCATCCGCCACCTTCTCCACGGCTTGGTCTTGACCATAAATAACCATCTTCAGGTTCTCTCTAAGGGCTTTAAGCTTTTGTTTCTCATCCCCCACGACTGAAATTTCAGGGATTTTAGCTAGCTTAGCCACTATATTTTCAACATCCTTCTTCGTAATTTTTGAGCGCTTCTTAGCCAGAAGTTGGGTGAAAGCCCCTGCTTCATCAATCACATCAATAGACTTATCGGGGTTCTTTCTATCAGTTATGTAACGGGCAGAAAGATCGACAGCTGCTTTTAAGACAGTATTGGAATATTTGACTCCGTGGTGCTCTTCAAACTTTGGCCGAAGCCCCTGCAGGATTTTGAATGTGTCCTCAAGCGAAGGCTCTTCCACGTCTATTTTCTGAAAACGACGGCTAAAAGCAGAGTCTTTTTCGATAAACTTTCTAAACTCTTCGTGGGTTGTGGAACCGAGAACTCGAATTCGACCTGAGGTTAAGGACGGCTTTAAGAGATTAGAAGCATCCATACTCCCCCCAGAGGTTGCCCCGGCCCCCATTATAGTGTGAATCTCATCAATAAAGAGAATGGGCTGCTTCCCAACCTCTCCAAGATCTGTCAGGTCTTTAATTACTCCTTTAAGTCTTTGCTCAAAGTCCCCTCTAAATTTCGCTCCGGCCACAAGAGACGCCATATCCAAACTAAAAACAGTGGTGTCTGCCAAAACCTCGGGAACTTCTTCAAGGTCAATAAAGTAAGCAAGTCCTTCAGCAATGGCCGTCTTCCCTACTCCAGCGTCACCGACGAGAAGCGGGTTATTCTTTCTTCTGCGACAAAGGATTTGGATGATTCTTCTAATCTCATCTTCACGCCCAATGACAGGGTCAATTTTCTTCTTAGCCGCTAATTCATTCAAATTAAGAGCAAACTGATCGAGAAATTTATACTTCTTTGTTTTACCTTTTTCCTCAAAGAGTTCTTCAGGTGCACCCTCTGAGGATGCTGAATTGTCAGCCCCCGGGCCATCAGAGGAAACGGGTTGATCGACACCATGAGAGATGAATTGAACCACGTCAAAGCGCTCTATGCCTCTTTTTTGAAGAGTATAAAGAGCAAAGGACTCTTTCTCTTGAAACATGGCCACAAGCAAATTGATTCCGCGAATATGTCTCTTTCCAGAAGATTGAACATGAATAGCAGCTCTTTGAATGACCCTTTGAAGAGAGAGGCTTATTTCTGGTTGATAAATAATTCCAGATTCTTTAGCCATTTTCCTAAGATCTTCATCGACAAATTGTTTGCGGCTCAATTCTTCAACCTCTTCTTGGCTGAGAATACTAAAATTTTCTTCTTGGCTTAAAAAGTCTCGCAACTCATCTTCGATCTGAACAGGATCGGCGTCACAGGCTTTGATGACCTCTTGAACCTGAGAGTCCTCCATCATGGCCAGAAGCATTGCCTCTAACGTGAGATATTCGTGCTTGAGCTGGTTAGCCTTTTTAATGGCCGTATTAATAATAACTTCTAGTTTTTTCGACATCATGATCATGACCTCACTGTCATAAGAAATGGTTAAGATGACTTTAGCGGCTTACTCGGGTTCGGTGGAGCATTTGAGGGGATGGCCATTTTCCTTGGCTTCTTTCTCAACCTTGGCCACTTTGCTTTCGGCTACTTCATAGGTGAAGACGCCACAGACGCCTACGCCCTCATTGTGTACTTTCAGCATTACACCTTGAGCTTCCGCCATGGATTTACCAAAATGCATTTGCAGAACATAGACAACGAATTCCATTGTTGTGTAGTCATCGTTGTGAAGAAGTACTTTATAAAGGCGCGGTTTTTTAACTTTTGGCTTCTGAGCCGTAGCTACTCCACTTCCTTCCTCAGTATCCTCCTCACCTAAGATGGGATTGAAAAAAAATTCGTCAAGTGTGTCTAAGTTTTTCATTTAATAACAATTTCCACCACTTCATTGCGGTGTTTACTTGTTCATTCTACCAAAAAAAAGCCGTGAAAGGGAGAAATAGATGTTTGACCTTAGCAATCAAAGTTGCGAAATCTTGTGGATTTCTCTACCATTTGCCTTAACTTAAGCCCTTTTAGCGGGGTAACCCTGACAAGAGAGGAAGCAGTGGGATTATGGTCAAGTTTTATTGAAAGTATAGGCTCAACAAAGTTTACAGACGAGAATGCCTTTACAAGTAGACTTCATAAAAAAGTAGGAGAACTACTTCCCGACAAACCTGAAGAGTCGCATCTGCTTATTGCTTGTTTAAGTGGTCTATTAGCCAGAGTTGCCTTCAATGATCTTAAAATTGATGAGAAAGAAAGAAATGTTATCGAAACTTCTTTGAAGTCTTGGAGTGATCTCTCAGAGCCTGAGTGTAAGGCGGTTGCTGATCTTTGTTTGGCGGAAATAAAAGATTTAGCTGGCATTGAAAATCATCTTTACTGTCTTCCTTTAAGAGAGAGTCTCTCCGAAAGTAAGCGCTTCAACATTATCGTTAGTCTGTTTGCTGTAGCGGCCGCTGATGGCAGCGTAGACAATAGTGAAGCCGAGGAAATCAGAAATATAAATAATGGGCTTTTGCTGGAGCACAAACATTTTGTCTCGGCTAAAGCGACAGTGCTTGAAAAATTAGGAGCCCTAAAGTCTTAGTCCTTGGGGCATGCCGTTTCTTGAAGCTGATTAAAGTAGTGATCTGGAACTAGTGCCTCAAGACTTAAAGTGCACATAAGGTTTTCAATCTCATTATCCAATGAATAGTAAATCACTTGCTTCTTACGTTTATCATAAAACTCGTGGTAGCAATCGGGAAAACCTAGAACATGGCCGATTTCATGAGCTATGGTGAGAATAAGCTGTTGATTCACAAGATGCTCAGATAAATTAATCGTGAAAGGATCGGCCCGATCGACAAAAGAAATGCCTCCCTTTTGCCAAATGAAACTTAGGACACCGGGACCTTTCTTAGTCACTTTCTTTAATACAACTTTAAATTTAGCGTTGGACCAACGTTTAGTTACACCTTTATTAAGCTCAAGGAAGTTTCCTCCAAGTTTTAAGGAGAGGGCTTGATTACTCACAAAGGGAATCTCTAAAATTGTCACACCTTGCTCTTCTTTGCAGCTAAAGGATTCGTCACTATGGCGTTGAAAAAACGCCGCTCTTTTTTCTCTTCCCTTATTTTGATAGAGGTCTGTGAACTTTGATTCAAGGTTTTTTCTCCTTAAAATCTGATGCTCACTAAGGCAAATCACTGGCGAATGAAACTCCCCACAAAGGTCCATTGCCGCTTCACTAACTAGCGGGTGCCCTTCTCCCTTTTCCTCTTTTACTTCGAGAAGCGAAAAGTAGCGGCGAACATCTCTGTCTTTTCGGTGAGAAAGTTCATCGAGAGAGCATTGAAGAGATTGCCAGCGATATCCCTTTGCCAGCAATTTTCTCGTTCGCTTAAGAAAGACCTCAAAGGACTCGTACTGAGACGGAGAAAAAGCCGTCAAAAGAAGAAGGGAATTTTCAGCACCTTTGAAATAATCATCATTAGAGGGGCCAATGAGTTTTCGAAAGCCCGCTTCAAGTAAAGACTGTGTCCTCTCAAGTCGAACTTCGCTGATTATAAGTGGATCAAGTGGAGTCGAGTCTAAAAATAGCTTTGAACTTGCACTATAAAGGGAGGGTAACTTCTTTGTCTGAGAAGACGTCAATTGATTATAGTGGTTGATAAAAGTTTCTACTCGAGCCGCAAACTCTACAGAGCGCACGTGAACGGCATTTTCTTCATCGGAGGTACAATTAACTTCAGTTAACGTAATAAAGCTTGGTGCACTAGTTGACTTCGTGGTGGGAGAGCTCGTTTTCAAACCACAGGAAGCAAGAAGCCCTAAGATGACAATAATAGGTAAAAACAAACGGCTCATCACAATATATGACCTATTGTTAAATTTTTAAACACTCTCCATTTTGCTTTCGGAGAGCACGGCCCTTGTGAGCCTACTTGAGGTTTTACTCAACCCTTTACATACAATAAAGGTGCCAAAATCAAAAAGCCTGAAAGAGAGGGCGCCGTCAAGAATACCTCGTCATTATAGTGCTTTAGCACTTTTAAACTGGGGCTCATTTTCTTAAACAGCGGGTAGTTTTTAGTCTTGTCCAGAAGTTTGCCTTGTCAAACTTTTTGGATTCCACTATATTTTCGCTATGTATTATTCAGCTCAAGCAGCAACTATGCACCAACGCTTTAAGACCATTCTTGTTATCACGGCACTTGTTCACGCTGGAGTCATTTTTTACAAAATGGGTGGAAGACAGCTGATCTTCTCAACGGGAGAAATCAATAAGAGTATCTCCGTTCGAGTTCTCCTAGAACAGGCCCTAAAGAAGCCAGCAACCAAGCCAAAAAAGCTCGTTAAAAAACAAACTAAAGTGAAGAAAAAGGTAGGGAGAACTCCTGTACCTGTTCAGAAAGAAGAGACACAAACTCAGGAGCTTAAGCCAAGTCAAACTCCTGAGCAGGCTTTTGATTCGTTAATCTTAGCTTTTACTCAACCAAATTACCCAAGACTCGCTTTGAGACGCGGAATAACTGGCGTCGTTATTCTTAGCCTTTTTATTAAGAGCGACGGCTCTATGGAGCGAGTCACGGTGGCCCAATCTTCCGGCAATGACCTGTTGGATAACTCGGCCTTGAATGCGGCGAAACAGTGGAAGTTTAAGGCCCTTGGCCCTCAAACGGCAGGGTTAACTGTTGTCCAAAAACGAATAGTTTACAAAATCAATTAAAAGTTTGACATACCAAACTCCCCTTACTAAAAAGTCTTCATAACGATTTTTACCATTAAATCTACTGGAGATAATATGAAACTTATTACTTTAGCAGGATTAAGTCTTGCTTCCTTCTCATTACAAGCGACTCCTTATAATGATGCCCTCCAAACGTTGAATACGGCTCCAGACGTCGTAGCGAAAGTGATGAGAGAGGCTCCAACTTCTTACGAATACAGTTCTCAATTTGTTCGAACGAGCTCTGTCTCGTATACGGGCCAGACTTTCCGTCAAATTCTTATTTCTGACCTGAAAGATACGATGAACTCACTTCCTCGTGGAGCTTACACCGGTACGGTTCTTGAAGCTAAAAATATGCTCATGAGTTTCTACAATTACGACGAGAACACAACACTCTCTGGTGCAGGAATAATCGATGGGTTTTCTGAATTTAATTTAAAGGCTAAGTTTGTCGACGGAAACCGTGCCGAAATTACTGAGGGCTTCTTCTACTCTGACGTTCAATCTCCTGGAAAAAACTTAAGAGATAAAATTGCAGGAGTCGATAATAGTTTAAGAAGAGGAAAACTCTTCGGAACAACTCAAGCAGAAACTCCAGATGCCCTCGTTAACAGCTACTTTGATCAATATGCGCAGCTTGCAGTTAATGGAAAAAGTTTTAGTGTCCCTAATGGCGCCCTTGCCCCTCAAACGATTAATCAGGCTCACATCACAGAATCGGGTGTTGATCTTGCTCAACTTACACAAAAATTCTTTCATAGCGCTGTCTCCTACTCTCAGGCGGCGAGAGACTATCTAGCTACTGATTTAGGGCCAGACAAAGGCTTAAACGCCGACAATACAAAGCCGGCAAAACAAGGGGCTACCTACACAGCTTTGGAGCATCATTTTGATGAAGCTTTTGGTTACCTTGGTTTTGCAAGAAACTTCGCCACATACACCGATGCCCAAGCAAGAACAGGCGGCTCACTTGACACCAATGGAGATGGTTTTATTTCTGTAAAAAGCGAGATGAATCTCGGTGTTTCTGCAAATACTTCAAGGATTGATGCTCTTGCAAAAGACGGATTAGTAAACCTCTCGAGCGAAGCCATTGGTGCTTTTCTTAAGGGGCGTGAACTCATTACAAAGAAGCCTGCAGGCTACCTGCCTTTTGTCGTCGCTCAAGCAAGAGTTGGTCTTGGAGCATGGGAGAAGACAATCGCTGCTGTCGTCGTTCACTACATCAATAAAACAACGAATGAGCTCAATGAGTACGGAACTGTTGAATACCTCTTCAAAGATCTCGCAAAGTTTTTCTCGGAAATGAAAGGTTACGCATTTGGTTTCCAATTTAACCCGGTCGGGATGATGAGTGACTCTGACTTTGATAAACTTCATGCTCTTTTGGGAGAGGTTCCAGTGCTTCCAAACTCAGCAGCTGCTGATGTAGCGGCCTATAAAACTAATCTTATGGAGGCTCGCGAACTACTGAGAAAAACATACAACTTCTCAGACGTGAACGTCCAAAATTGGTAGTTAAAGACATTAAGCAAATAATAAAAATGGCAACGGGGTTGGCCTTGTGTTAACCCCGAGCTCTTTGGAAATATCTATGAAAAAAGTAATCCTCCTCTCTAGTCTCTTTATTCTCTTTTCCTGTGATGATTTTACGGAAAAAAACCTAGACACTGTTACCCCCGCCAATAACGTCGTGAACAATGCCGATCTTCTTCTTGGACAAACGGATCAAATTAATTCGGGATCCTTTTCAACTGAAAAGCTTTTGGCCAACACCGGCGTCTTTGTTGTCGGCCCTTTGATCGCCCAACTCGATAGAGAGATCTCAACTCTAGATACTGGTATTAATCAATACTGTGCGACCCTCACGGTTTTACCGAATGTGACACTCGATCAACTCAACGCTTTTAGAAAACCTCTTCAAGAGTCTTGGAAAAAGGCTATGCTTACCTTTCATTCTCTAGAGGTCATGAAGTTTGGACCGGCCGCAGAAGTCAGCTCAACAAGTATGGATTCAATATACACCTTTGATGGTGTGGATAAGTGCAGGGTCGATATTGCTCTTCTTCAAGCCGAGCGCAATAGACTGCCACGCTTTTCTGTGATCGATAATTATAATACGCGGGGATTAGACTCAATTGAGCCTCTGCTCTTTGCCGACCCCAACAAAAGCCGCTGCGACCGAGTAAACCCAAGAGTCAAGGCTTGGTTTGAAAAACCTCTTATAGAAAAAGAAAAAACGGTATGCCGTTATATGACTCATCTGATGAGCGATATTACCCTCAAGTCATCTCAACTGGAAAAAGCATGGTCCGTGCGAGGTGCGAACTACACCTCTTCCATGCTTAAAGGTACTGTAGGAACAAGCCTTGAGGTCACCAATAAAATCTCACAAGCCTTGTTTGCAATGGATACCGTTATTAAAGACATCAAAACGTCCTACCCAGCGGGATTTGAGGTCCGTATAGAGGAGCAGATCACAAAGTGCCCCGATGCCACTTGTCCTCAAGCTACAGAACATCTTTACGCTGATATGGCCTTTGAGTCCCTTCTTGCTTCTTACAAAGGTTTTAAATACTTGTTTGCAGGAATAAGCGCTGAAACCGGATTTAATGGCTATGGAATTGACGACCTTCTTATTAGTAGAGGTTTTGAAACCATCGCTAAAAATATACTGAGCAATATTGACCTGGCCATCAGTAAAATTGAGGAGCTCAAAACGAGCTCTTTCAAAACGATGCTTATCGACGTCGACCCAACGGCCTGCGAACAGACGACGGCCCAAGACAGAAAAGTCGAGGCTTGCGCTCTCGTGTGGGACATTAGGAAAGTTACCGATATTCTCAAGAATGACTATCTTGTTGCCTTAGCTGAACTGAGTGCCCCAAGACAAGCGACTGGGGATAACGACTAATGATTCTCACTATTGCGCTAGCTACCCTTTATTCTCAAGTTGTATTTGCTCAATCAACTAGCACTCTTTCCTCAGATATTTCTGCGCCAGCGTCGAATATCAGTCAAGATAATACGATATACGTTATTGGCTCCAAAGAGAAAGCCTTCTACGCCCCAGGTAGTGCTCACTTTATTGATAAAGAAGAGCTCGAAGTATTTAATTATACCGATGTCAATCGTGTGCTCGATAAGGTGCCAGGTGTCTATATTCAAGAAGAAGACGGGTTAGGTCTTAGACCAAATATTGGTCTAAGAGGGGCACACCCGCATCGCTCGAAAAAAGTAACACTGATGGAAGACGGCATCTTGATAGGACCAGCTCCCTACTCTGCTCCTGCCGCCTACTACTTTCCAGCAACCAGTAGGATCAACTCCATGGAGGTCTTCAAAGGTCCTAGCTCCATTCAGTACGGACCAAACTCAATTGGTGGCGCCATCAACATGGTTACTGCTCCTCTTTCGGGACCAAGCGAAAGTCAGGTCGAAATTTCTAGTGGGACATTTACAAACCTTCTTCTCAATAATCGAGGCCAAAGTGGCAATCTTTCGTGGTTTTTACAGGCCGGCAGAAAACAGGGAGACCTCTTAAAAGAACTCCCTAATGGCCAAGAGATAGACTTTGAACAAAACGACGCAATGATTAAGCTTGCCTACAAGCTACCTGGAGGCTTTTCTCAAAGTATTCAAACGAAACTCTCTCTAGGTTCCGAAGATTCGGATGAGACCTATTTGGGAGTCACGGCATTGGACTTTAACCGCGATGCTTTTAAGCGCTACGGCGCAAGTAACGACGATAATATGCAGTGGGAAAGAGTGGGAGCTACCCTTAGCTACAATGTCGCTCCAAGAAGATGGCTAAAACTTAGCAATACCGCTTATCATCACCAGCTCAACAGAAATTGGACCAAGTTCAACGAACTCGCTGGCGGAGCGGACTTTAGGGCCGCTCTCAATGGCCTTGGAGATGAACAAGAACTTATCAGCCTCCTCAGAGGAACAAGGGACACCCAGGGAGCCGATGAAAATCTTATTATCGGAACAAATGATAGGAAGTACTACTCCCAAGGAATTCAAACAAAGGCCCGTCTCAGCTTACAAACAGGGAGCCTTTTTCACGAGCTAGACTTGGGTATTCGCCTGCATCGAGATCAGGTGCAACGAAATCATTCGGAAATTCAGGCAAGAATGCTCGGTGGCGAACTCAATTACATTGAAGGCTCTAACATCCTCACCAATCGTAATGAAGACACGAGTAATGCGCTTGCCATTTTTGCAGAGGATGAAATTATTGTCGGCAATCTCTCAGCAAAGATTGGAGCAAGAGCAGAGCACGTAAGAACCAAGCGTGACACGAGAAATCCTGGAGATTCTTTGCAAGAGAATTCAGATACCATTTTTGTTCCAGGCGTTGGTCTCAATTACTCAGTAACAGACTCCTTTGTTCTTCTTGCAGGAATCAACAAAGGCTTTACCCTAGTGGGCCCCGGGCAAGATGACAGTATAGAGCCTGAAGAAGCCCTTAACTATGAAGCGGGCTTTCGACTTAAAGGTGCCTTCTCATTGGAAGCCGTGGCCTTCTATAGCGACTACAAAAATCTCAAAGGGACCTGTTCCTTTTCTACTGGTTGTAATGACGACGACATAGACACAGAGTTCAATGGTGGAGAAGCTGAAATCTATGGACTTGAATCCATGGCCTCACATACTCTTAATGCTGGTAACTTTAGCTTTCCCTTGCGTTTGGGCTATACTTTCACCGTAGCCCGCTTCAAAACAGAGTTTATCAACAGCAACCCGGAATGGGGACCGACGGGTGGAATTATTAGACAGAATGATCCGCTATCTTATGTCCCTCAAAATCAAGTCACTCTCGGTAGTGGTGTTCACTACAAGAAGTTTGCTATGGATGTTAATCTTCTTTGGAAGGGCCAAATGGCCGATCAAGCTGTGGCCGAGAGTCGCTCAGTGATTCCAAGCTACGGAGTTATCGATACCGCCTTCTCCTATCGATATTCGAAAAAGGGAAAAGCTTTTTTAAGAGTTAATAACCTTTTGGATAATACTTACTTAGTTAGTCTTAGACCTTTTGGAGCAAGACCCGGAGCTCCTCGAACGATCGTAGCTGGTGTTAACCAAAGGTTTTAAAGTGATAGAGCTCGTTGAGAAATTCTTCTCCCTCACGACAGACCCTTCTCAAAGGCTTTACTGGCCCTTTTTAATCTCCAGTGTCTTCATTATTATGCTCGTGGGAAAAAAAGGCACTTTCAAGCAAATACTCCACCCTAGCTCTTTGCTTGATATGAAAATCCTAAGCATTAACTTAGTCCTTAAAGTCTTTCTTTTTCCTCTTTTTCTTTTTTCTAGCTTCAGTACTTCTCTAGTGGTTTTTAAGGCGTTTCGTTTGATCTTTCCTTACTATCAAGGCCTAGATCTAGCGCCTCTCGCCCAGAGTGTTGCCGCAACATTAGTAGCCTTTAGCGTTAATGATTTTTTTCGCTTTTTTCAGCATTTTCTGATGCACAAGAGTAAGACCTTATTCACTCTCCATAAAACGCACCACTCGGCCACTGTTCTAACTCCCCTCACTCTCTTTCGCGCCCATCCTCTAGAATCTCTATTGGCAGGAGCGAGAAATATTTTGAGTTTAAGTATCACCATTGCCCTCTTTGCCTTTCTATTTAAAGGTAGAGTTAGCGCCATCGACATCTTAGGAGTCAATGCATTCGGCATGGTTTTTAATGCGGCCCTCTCCAACCTGCGTCACTCACCAATTCCGATTAGCTTTGGGCCCTTGGAGTACTTTCTCATTTCTCCGCGGATGCACCAAATCCACCACTCCAATAACCCAGCTCACTTTAACAAGAACTACGGCGTAGCTTTAAGCATATGGGATCACCTTTGTGGGAGCTTTTACAGGCCAAGTTCACTTGAGGCAAAGCAATTATCTTTTGGGCTCCATCAAAAAGAGAGCCAAGAATCCATAGAAGAAGCGACAACTCTCAAGGGAGCTCTTTTGCCAGGCTTTCCAACTCTTAAGAACAATCGTTTTCAAGTTAGCCCAGTAGCGGAACTCTAAAGATTTTACTCATTTTATCTGCGATAAATCTGACTCCTTTTCAGTAAGGTCACAAAAATAGGCCCTCATGCTTGGTCTAGCCTTTGTAGTCTGTAGAAAATGTATAAATTTTTCATTTATCCTCATTCTTTCGTCCCAGTAAGCTATGACTAGGGCTTCTTTGGGAGATTTATGAACTTAAATACTATCGCGATCGCAGCGTTTTTCTGTTTTTCAGCTCAGGCTGGGCTAACGGGCTCTGATATCTCTACGATCTTCTCCTCATCTTGTTCCTCTCAAGGCTCTTTTACTCAACGGGCCCTCGCAGACACCGACTCCCTCATCACCATCATTGAGGGCATCAAAGAAGACGAAAACTGTAAAAGTATCGCAAGCTCTGTTTCAAATTTAAGAAGTATTCGAGAGACCCTCTCTGCCCTAGGCAGCAGCAATCAATTGGAGCAAGAACTAGAAAAGCTTAATGCCCAAGAGATTGAAATTATTAATCTTATTCTGTCCGCATCAAGCTCCTCAGTGGTGACAGAATTAGAGTCTCTCTTGCGAGAAGTACAAATACGAAAAGCGCAACTAAACTCGGAAATATCAGGGCCAACAGGCGTTCTTCTATCGAATCGAACTGAGCTCTATAGCTACCTAGTTGAATCCTCCGAGTCCATGATTAACTCGATCAATGCGAACTCTAAATGTCTAAATAAATACCCTCAGGCAATTTCCTCTCTTGCGGCCCTGGGAAGTGGTATCTCGGCCATTACTTATTCATACAATCCTGCACTTGCTTTGGGCTACTCAGCAGTCACCAACATCTTTGGCAATACCGTTGAGTACTTTAGAAAGAGACCATACCGAAGACTTATAAGCAGAGTCTCTAATGCCACGACCGAATTAGAGGGCTACAAGTGCGCCTTAGAGTCTTTGTCGACCACTTGGTGTATCAACGATGAAGCCGAAAAAATTGTTACTCTCAAAGCAAAATTACTGGCGCAAAACACTAACGAAGTCTCAAATAGTGAGCGCGCCATTACCATCAATGATAAAGAAGTTCCTATATTCTTGAGATGGTTAAAAGCGGTGAAAGCCGGTGCCGCTCCCTCCTCAGCTTCAGAAGGTGTCAGGCAAGGACAAGTTCTCTTTCGGGAAGCGCAAGTCGAGACCAGTGAAAGAACAGGTCTTGGCGTTATTCAAGAAGAGGAGCCAAGATTTAATAATGCTGTGACCCTAGAGCAAAGATTTGATGCTCTTAGGCTAGTGGTTCTTAAACTGACTGGAAAAAACTGCTCCGGCTCTCCTTCATTTAGTAGCAGCGGCCAAAGCACTTCCATTCTCAATGAAGTTTTTGGTGGAAGCTCAAGTCGTGCCTCGTACTTCCTTTTTGGTATTGATCAGGACTTAACTAATCAAAATGGGATCATCGACTTTTGCGACTTTAGACCAAGTACTCTGCCGAGCTTTATTCCCGATTATCAAAAGATGAAAACAAGATTTATCACTTGGATAGACAGGGCGCGGGCCATCGTTGCAGACGAGAGAACAAGAATTATTCAACCAGATCCCTTAGCGGTCATCACCCTCTCCTACGATCCAAGTGGTAATGAATTTGCACTAGCCCCTCTCGATGCTGCTATTCGTATCTACAATTTCTTGACCAATAATATCGAAGAGAGCTTTTTAGAGGAAAATAGAGGATTTCGTTTGATCTACAGCGATACCCTAAGAAGATTAAAAGGTATTATTGATGCCATCGAAAATGCCATATTGGCCGGAACAGTTGATCGGATTGCCGATGTTTTACAGGAAATTTCCAAACTGGCTAACCTAGATAATGGAGTGGTTCTTTTTCAAAATAGATTAGAGATGATTATCAGAAACTCTATTCAAAACTACTACCGGACTCGGATAGGTGGCAGTGACCCAGTCGCCCTGCAACTCTTAGCCGCTAATTCATTCTTGGATACGCTTCAAGGAGTTAAAGGCAGTGATAACCTTGCCCTTATTCTCAGTGATATTAATAATGCCAAGAAAATCACACTCAGTAACATGAGTGCTCTTCTCGATGTTTTTGGTAAAAATATTAAGAAGATTCTAAAGAAGAATACAGAAGAAATTGACGAGACCTCTGATCGAGATATAAGAGCCATTTATCAAAAGAATACTTCCCACTTTTGTTTGCTCTTATCCTCTATGCCTACATGGCCTGAGGACATTCCAAGGGACTACTGCCTTGGCTCTTCCATTCCAGCCGCTATTCCAGGGGGACCTTCCTCTCCTAAAATTACTAACGGCTACCTCAACTCCAATTTTTCAAAAAGAAGTTGTGGATTTAGAAAGTTTATTCAAAAATCAAAGGTTTTTCAGACTTGGGGTATTCAGTTTGAGTAAAGCTCTATTTTGAAATTTCGACTATTTCAAGTAGAGCGTAATACGAAAAAAAAAATCATAAAACTATTTCTTTTATTAGTCTGATCGTCACAACAGTCTTTTTGTTACTAGGCGCACAGGATTTCCAAAGTATTTCGCTCTCTTTATAAGTGACTAAAAAGTAAACGGCCCTGAAAAACATACAGTAGATCATAAATAAGGGAGGAGATGATTTAAGATTTCTTAAATTCTACATCAAGGAATACTCGTGAACCAAGGCATACTAGCTGTCATTCTTCTATTTTCAACCGCTCAAATCTGCTGTGCACAGGGACTTAGTGAGCTTAAGGATCGCTACTGGGAAATAGTCTCTATTGATGCAGACATACCTGAAATGGCAAACGACAGCTATAAATACTATGCAAAGTGTGATGATTTTGTTTTTCAAGAAGAGGGATATATTCTCAATAACTATAACAAAGTTGGTAGTGACGCCCTAACTATAATACTCGATGGCGCCTCGTGCAGTCGAAATTATTCGCCGACACCGTTTAGCCATAGTTTTTCATTCAATGCCGTTAGTATTGAAATCGACAAAGCCTCACCAGACGATATTGTCATTGTTTCTCTGGGTTTATTTAAGGGCGATTTAAAAGGCTATAATAATATAGGAGAGCTTCCGGATCAAAGACCAGAGGAGTCTGGCTTGCGGCATAGAAATAAATTAATAAGACTAAAAATGCAGTGTTCTCTAGAGTACACCGGCTTCTTCTCTCTTGATTATGCCTATGTTAATTGTCGAAATGAGAGGCTAAATTCATCAATCCGACTAATCGCCCATTAGAAGGACCTTAGCGATTACCTTGAAATCGATAATCCAAAAGGCCAGTTTTAAGAAAGCTTAGAAGATCCGCCTTCTCACTAGGGGTTAAATTTAAACCCCTTCTTACATCTCCGATGGAGATCAGATTAATCCTTAACTTATTTCGGGTCTCGTCGCGATCTATCACGAAAGAGCTGGAGTAATTTGAAAGGTCGATGCTTGCGTTACTTAAAGAAAAGCTCGCAAGAGACTCTTTGGGGTTATCGTAGTGCTCTATCACTTTTTCTAACGAGTTAAAAACGCCATTATGCATATAGGGGGCCGTGATGCTCAAGTTTCTCAGCGCCGGTGTTTTAAATTTAAAAAGATCACTTTTCTTTTGGGTCACTTCGAAGCGCCCCCTATCAAAGGGCGCCGGATATTCGGCCGGTGTAAGCTGAGGAGTACCAACGGTTTTAAATTCAAAGTTTGAAAGATGATCTCCATTATGACACTTGATGCACTTACCTCTACCAGCAAAAACCTCTAAACCTTTTTTTTCACTATTAGTCATCGCCGTCTTATCGCCATTTAAATAGCGATCGTAGGGAGTATCGATGACATTAAAAGCTGTTCTCAAGAAACTGCCGAGAGCTTCTCCCACATGACCGATATTAAATACACCCGGCCTTGAATTTTTAGGATAGGCCTTCCTGAACTGCTCCAAGTACTCATTGCCTTTTGGACCAAAAAGCAGACGCTTCATGACGGCATCCCATGCCCCGAGGTTACCCTGGGCATCTGCCACGTCATTTCCAAACTCTCCTCGCATTTCCAGCGCATTCGCTATAGGAAAAATCGTTTGAGCAGACAAGGAGCTTTTTAAAACAGAAGTGATATCTGCCCGAGTAGGATTAGCGCCGTTTAGCGCGGGCTCGGGAGTCGTAAAAGCTCCCGTTTGCGGATTTCTGGCAACTCGCCCATCCCAAAACATATGAGTGATCTCGGGATATCCAAGGTTTAACAGATGAGGAGAATGCCGCCTTGTCAGACCGCCACTCCTTTGTATTCTGCTTGTTCCTAACCCTGAGCCACCTTGTCCAATAGAAAAAGCCTGAGCATCGGCCGTACCAAAGCGAGGATGATGGCAGGAAGCGCAGTTGATGTCCCGCGTACCGCTTAATTCGACTTCGTGAAAAAGCATGGAGCCCAAGCGACTAAGTTCTCTAGGAGCCTGATGGGCTTTTTTTAAGGCCTTGAGCCTATTGATGCGAATAACTTTCTCAAGCCTGCTGTCTATATCTGGAAGAGGATTTTCCTGCGCTGCCAAGACTAAGGAATAAAAAAAGAAAAAGATGAGCTTTAATAAAAAAGAAACAGGATAAACGAGGGACAGCTTCACTGTAACAATTCCTTGCCAAGACAATTTAGTTTGAGTAAACATACCTGAATTTGAACAATCAAACAACAACTCAAAAGAATTCGTTTTTTAAGCGAGGAGAATATATGATGTCTAAGTACCTACTATTACTTTCTTTTATACTTCCTATTGGGGTTTCGGCCCAGCCCATTCCCTTTGAAAGACTTTTGCAACTTGAAGAGGCGATAGTCGAAAATTATGCGAAGCTCGTTTTTAATAACTACGAAGATGCTCTCATTGGCACCAAGCTACTTGATGAAAGTATCAACTCTTTCCTAATCACTCCAACTCAAGAAAGAATGAACTCTGCCAAGTTGACTTGGTCCACCGAAGCAAGAATGCCGTACGGCCAAACAGAAATATTTCGTTTCTACAACGGTCCCATAGACTTTGAGGCCATCAACGACGGTGTCACCACTTACCTTGAGAGCATCAACTTTGAAGGTGTTGAAGGTCTTATCAACGCATGGCCTCTTGATGAAGCCTACATTGATTACGTAGCGGGAGACTTAAGCGCCGGGATTATAAATAACCCCACGATCACCATAAATACCCAAATCATCACTGAGATGAACGAAAGAGATGGCGAAAAAAATGTTTCAACTGGCTTTCATGCTATTGAATTTCTTCTTTGGGGCCAAGACCAAAGTTTAAAAGGTCCAGGCTCAAGACCCTTTAGCGACTATACAACTGCCGCCAATGCGGATCGTAGAAAGTCTTATCTAAAAACCTTGTCATCGACACTTCTCTCCCACTTGGGCCCTGTTCATAATCAGTGGAAGCCAAACGCTCAAAACTATAGAGCGGAACTCATGAAACAGGACTCTAGAGTTGTAATCGCTCATATGTTCACTTCAATGATTGCCATGGCCGGAGATGAGCTCAAGAGTGAACGAATTGAGAATGCTCTCTTACTAGAGGATCAAGAAGAAGAGCAAAGCTGCTTTTCTGACACTACGGTAAATGATATTTACATGAACTTTCTTGGTGTGCAGAATGTCTACCTTGGTAACTACACGGCCACTAACGACAAGTCCCTTTCAATCAATGGTTTAGGAGTAGATGAGCTCATTAAAAGCTTTAACCCTATTCTTAATCGCAATATATTAGCCGCAATGACTGAGGTTGAGAGCTCCATCGTTGCCTTCTACGCACAAGACCAGTTAGGCAAACCCATTATTGGCGACATCAAACTCGCCTTTGACTTGGCGATTGTTTCTGAACAAGCAATGGTCCAAAGCATCGTTGACGGCCTCGATCATCTCGATGGCCTTCTTCGCCAAGCCTCTAGTGAATTAGGCTTGTAGGACTTTACTCATCTTGCGACTCGACCATTTTTTGTCTCTATTTAGCTTTCTTAGCCTAAGCCTCTCTCTCCTTGGGGCACAGGCTCACACTCTTCACGGTAGCTTTCCTAAAAATTTTGCTACATTAAAAAAAGGCATTTCTAAAAAGGATCTAAGAGAAATTAAGGTCGGCTACTCTCTCTTTTCTAAACCATGGGTTCAGGCTCCGTCTTCCACTATAAGACGCGATGGTATTGGCCCTTACTTCAATGCAATTAGCTGTATGAGCTGCCACGATGGAATGGGAAGAGGCGCACCTCCCGGAGTCCGTCATCCTCGAGAGCCTAGTTTGGTCTTTAAAGCAAACTCAAAAAAAATCAGTGAACGCTTTGGCACGCACCTATCCTCAAGAGCTATTCCCGATCTGAAAGTAGAAGCTCTCGTAAGCCTTACAACAGCAAAGCTTGGACCACACGGACTACAAAAACCAGATTATCAAATGAATGGTGTCTCGGTAGCCGTAAGCCCTAGAATTGCACCTCAATTAGCGGGTTTAGGCCTTATAGAAAAAATCAAAGAAAAAGATATTATTGCAAACCTGCATCATTCAAAAGGCAGATTATCTCTAATTAATCGGCGTGTGGCCCGCTTTGGCTGGAAAGCTTCTCAAGTGGATCTGACCCATCAAGTAGCGGCTGCTTTCTCAGCAGACATGGGAATCACGAGTGCTCTTTTTCCTAGAGAAAACTGTCAAGAGTTTGATCTCGACTGTCTTGAGAGCCACAGTGGTAACGATGAGGAGGGTGTAGAAATTCGGCAAGATCATCTTGGTTTTGTCGTTAAGCTCATGCGCTCCATTCAAGCGCCAAAACCCCTTAAGACCATCGAAAAGGGTTTAGAGACTTTTAAAAAAGTGGACTGCCAAAGCTGCCACAGGATCTCTTATCAGGTTGATGGAGAAACTATTCGCCCTTACACAGATCTTCTTCTCCACGATATGGGCGACGCCTTAGCCGATAGTGGTACGGGAGAGCTTTCTCGTCACTGGCGGACCCCACCCCTTTGGGGAATTGGCTCTCAGAAAAAAGTCAATGGTCACAATCGTCTTATGCACGACGGCAGGGCTCATGGGGTGAGAGAGGCTATCCTCTGGCACTCTGGAGAAGCAAGACAAAGCCTTAAAAAATTTCTAGAATTATCCAAAAGAGAACAAGAGAGTCTAATTAAGTTTATCAAGACTCGCTAAAAACAAATAGGAGATCACGATGAAAAACCTTTTAGCATTGATGCTACTCTTTAGTAGTCTTTGCGCTTACAGTGCACAAAATTATACCTTTTTAAGAAACACAACAAGTGGTCCTAGAGGTGGCAACACGATTGGTCCCGCCCTCGAAATGGACAAAAAAATTCCTGCGACGTGGACGAGCCTTCAAGAAAGCGGAATAAGCTCCTACGAAAGAGACCGCCGAGCAATTTTGGCCATGCAGGGTGATTTTTCTGTGAGTTTCGAGTTCATTGAATCTTTTCTGCTTGATACCCCAAAAGATTTAGATGTTCCTTACTTTTCCAAGGCCACTGAATTTGTGAGAGTGATAGAAGATAAGGGAGACTTTATTTCTCTTCAACACATTCTCGTTATGTTCATCGTTCAAGATGGCCAAACTTTAGGACCTTTTGTCACTAAGCACTGGCGCCAAGACTGGCAGTGGCAAGGAAGCGAAAGATTTGTTTTCCAGGGTGATAAGAACTGGGAAATGACGGCCGTAACTGAACGCCCGGGTCAATGGGTTTGGAGTGTTTTCCAAGTAGATGATTCTCCTCGCTACACAGGCGTCGGATCTTGGGCACACACTACCTCTGCCTCATTTTTTGAGACAGACACTTTGAGTAGACCTCTTCCTAGAAGGGAGTTCTCAGTTCGAAGTGACTATAAGCTTTTAATGGGTAAGGAAACTCTCGTTGTGACAAAAGGAAACTGGTACCACGAACAAAAAGCATTCAAGCATGAAGGCAAGCTTGTGAATGGCCAATTTTCTGGCAAGCTTTTAGCCCGGGAAATAGGTCAAAATACCTATAAGAGAATTAAGAATTTTGACTGGAGTGCGGGAGAAAAATACTGGAATGAAACAAAAGGTTACTGGAGCGATGTTCGTGCGGTCTGGGATCAACTTTTCAAAAGTAATACCGTGACTCTCAAGCCCAAGGTAAGAGGAACTGCGCTTCACTTTCGCCACTTTGCCCAAGCAGAGGACCCAAAAATACAGAAGATGAGCAGCGCTGAGCGAAGAAAGCTTATAAGAAAAACAATTGGTGAATACCTCAAATAAAAAAAGCTAGAGGTCGCTCATTTGAGTGGCCTTTTTTTTTCATTCTCCCCTACAATATCCTATGTCGATACCCTCCATAGGACTTGTTATGCCCTCTTTAAAATACCTGCTCAAGCTATGCCTCTTTAGCTTGATTCTTCTTTCCTGTAGTCATGGTGATAAAAAGCCAAGGCCATGCCACGAAGGCAAAGAGTGTTTCGACAAGGGCCTAGAAAAGTTCAGGACTCTCAGCAAAGCCAAAAACCAGCAACAGGCCGCCCAAGTCTTCGAAGAAGCGGCGCTTCTTTTTAAAACCGGCTGCGATCTCAAGCACCCCGCAAGCTGCTTCGAACTGGCGCGCTATCATAAGGCCCGTCATAATATTGGGATTTCTCTGGCCCTTTTTAGTCAGGCATGTGATTTGGGCCATGAAAAGGCTTGTCATCAAGTCCTCAAAGAGAAAAAGAAATAAGCCTATGTTGGCCACTTGAACCCAATCCCAGCTATGATAGAAGTATGAAAAATCTTATCCTTGCTCTGCCTTTTATCCTTCTCTCATGCAACCCAAGTAACCTAGGGGGCTCACCTGATAAAGGAGCTTTGAGTTTTTTTCTTGTTGAAAAGAAAGATCTCGAGCACCTCATTAATGAGAAGGCCATGCCTGAAAACCCAAATCTCAATCAAGATAAAACACTTCTTAATCGCGACTACCCCATTGAAGTTGCTCTTTATAATGATGGTAGGTGGTACTACGACCTTCCGAATCTAGATACCGGAACAGGTACCTGGAAGTACGAGGGCGGAATGATAAAGCTTCATGCCGAGAGAGTGCTCTTTGATATGCGCATCGAGGTTGTCGCTATTAAAGCAGGGGCACAAGAAATTGCTCTCAAGTTTACCGACCGCTTCGGCCCAAGGTCTCTTCCCTCTGAAAAGATCAACCAAACACCCTAGTCAAATCACCTCTTTTACAGCTACCTCAAACTGAAAATCGTCTGTCATTTCTTTGTTGGCTCTTAATTATATTCAATACTTACGTTTTTACTCAGAGAGTTAAAGCTAAAGAGAACTCATGCGCTTTTGGCCAATATTTGATAGGCTCCGCAAAATAGTAAAGACAAGGATGCCCTTCCATGAAATTTAGCTTCATTGAGAGACTTAGCCTTTATGCAGTAGAGACATACTTTGCTTTCATTCATAAATCCATCAAGTCATGGAAAGAGTCACCCATAGAGCATCAGGAAAAAGTTTTCTCTACTTTAATGGAAAAAGCTGAGAAGACTCAATTCGGAGCTGCCCATGGCCTCCATGCAGCAATGAAATATGAAGACTTTCAAATGAAGGTTCCTATTCATAACTATGATCGCCTTCTTCCTTGGATTGAGAAAGTCCTTGCTGGAAAAAGGGACGTTCTCTGGCCAGGAGTTCCCCTCTACCTTGCGACTACTTCTGGAACGACTTCTGGTGAAAAGTTTATTCCTGTCACAAAAGATTCATTAAAAAAAGGAATGAAGTCTACAGTTCTATGCACAGCAACTTACTTAAATGAAACTGGAAATTCCCAACCCTTACAAAAGAAGATGGTTATTCTCTCCGCGAACCCTGTTCTCAAAAATGATAAGGCCGTCCCCTATGGGAAAATTACAGGGATTTTTAATAATCATATTCCAAACTTTATGAAAAAGCAGCGCCTCCCTAGCGTTGAAACAAATAGTATCGCCGACTGGGAAGAGAAAATAATAAAAACAGTTGAAGAAACTATCGGTCAAGATGTCGGAATGGTCGGAGGTTTTCCTGCATGGATTATTCGCTACTTCGAGCATGTTCTTGAAAAAACCGGTAAAGCGACCATTGCAGAGGTTTTCCCCAACCTACAAGTTATTACTCATGGTGGAGTGGCCTACCCCCCCTATAAGAAAAGAATGGAAACATTAATAGGTCGGCCCTTTCATCGCTTAGAAGTGTTCTCCGCCTCAGAAGGCTTTATGGCCTTTCAGGATTCTCAGGAAAGTGAGGATATGCTTTTAGTACCCAATGCCGAAATCTTCTATGAGTTTGTTCCTCTGATAGATTGGGGTAGTGAAACGACCAAAAGAATTCCTTTGTCTCAAGTAAAGCTTGGTATTCCCTATGCTATGGTGATTAGCACAATGGGTGGTCTGTGGGCTTACGACTTGGGTGATACTGTCACCTTTACTTGCTTGGCTCCTTTCCGTCTAAAAGTTAGCGGCCGAACGAAACACTTCATCTCCAATTCAGGCGAGCATCTAATTTCCGAACAAGTAGAAAAAGCACTGAGCCGGGCCTTAGAAAAACATCAAGTTCAGACTAACGACTTTTCTGTTGCTCCCCTTATCGAAAATCGAGAGGGCGGCAATCGCCATGAGTGGCTCATCGAGTTTCAAAATGAACCGAAGTCATTAGATGAGTTCTCCTTCGATCTGCACAACAACCTCAAGGCGATTAGTGATAACTACACTCTCTTAGCTGAAACAGGCGTCCTTTATCCTCCAAAGGTTTCGCCGCTTAAACCTCATGCTTTCGTTGATTATATGAAATCTATCAACAAAATGACCCATCAAAATAAAGTCCCTCGCCTCATGAACAATCGAGATCTCGCCGATGCCATGAAGCCTTGGATAAAGGCCTGACCATGAAAAAAATTATTTATACTTACAACCAATGTGTGACAAAGAGACCTAAGCTATTTGTCATTATTACTCTGCTTGTTATGATTGTAATGAGTGCGGGCCTTAGTCAGTTTGCCACTAAGAATGATGTTCGAATTTGGTTTGATCCAAGTGACCCGAAGCTTGAGTCACTTAATTTTTTAGAAAAGACCTTTGGAAACGATGAGACCTTAGTCATCGCCGTCTCAGTCCAAGATAAAAGTGACGATCTTTTTTCGCAAAAGAACATTAACCTTATCCAAGAACTTACGGAGAAGGCTTGGCTAATCCCTCAAGTCATTCGGGTTGAATCTATTACTAACTATAATCACGTTTATGCTGAAGCTGATGATATTATGATATCCCCGCTCATTGAAGAAGGCCCAAAGGAGCAATCCTTCCTTGACAAGCGCAGAGAGATTGCAATCAATGACAAGAGTATTAAAGGCTATCTCGTTGATAAAGAAGCGAAACTCGCACTGATTTTTGCTCACCTGATTCCGTCTAATGTTCAGGACCTCAATTATAAGGCCATTGTTCTGGAGACCCGAGAACTTCTCAAGCAATTTGAGAACCGGGGACTCAATTTTCACCTTACGGGAAAAGCCGCATTGAACTTTGCTTTTGAAGAGGTTTCTACCGGGGACGTCAAAACAATTTTGCCACTGTTATTCCTCTTACTTCTTGTCTACCTCTTCTATATATTTAGAAGTATCAAGGCCATGCTACTGCCTCTTTTTGTGGTTCTTATTACCGTGACGAGTACTCTGGGCTTAGGCTTTTGGCTGGGAATTAAGTTTAGCGCGATCATTGCCATTCTCCCCATTATATTAGTGGCCATCGCTATTGCTGATAGTGTTCACATCCTTGTCAACTTCTTTCAATTTCGAGGCGGTGGTCAGTCTGTGGATGAAGCTCTTCACCATACTGTTGAAAAAAACTTTGTTCCCACTTTTCTCACGTCCTTCTCAACGAGTGTAGGACTTTACTGCCTGATGACCACGAAGCTCATTCCCATTAAGCACTTGGGTTTTCTCGCTGGGACTGGCTGTATAATCGCTTGGCTTTTCACCATTTTCTTTCTTGTTCCCTTATTAAAGCTCATCAATTTCAAAGTTCCGCCAATATTTGAAAAAAAGGCTAACCAAAGCTCGGAGCACTCTCCTGAGAAGAGGGCCTACTCCTTCATTCATCGTTATCGTTTTTTGATTATCTTTATCTGCACACTAGCCTCTATTACCTCGATCTATTTGGCTAAAGACATCACAACTAATGCCGACCCCGACAGCTACTTTGGTGCAGGGGCGACGATCACAAAAGCAAACGAAGTCGTAAAAGATTATATCGGAGGAAGCGCCGGACCTGATCTCATTATAAAAGCAGGAGGAGCAGACTTGGTTAAGAACCCGGCTTTTCTAGAAAAGTTAGAGCTATTCAATAATTGGCTACGTTCTCTGGAACCAGTTAATAACACCGTTTCTATTTTGGATGTGATTAAGAAAATGAATCAAGTCATGAACGGAGATAATAAAGAGTACTATCGTATTCCAAACTCTCGAAAGACAGTAGCCGAATATCTTCTATTTTACACTATGGGTCTGCCCCAAGGAATGGATATAAATAATCGAGTTTCCTCAGACTTCTCTAGTACTCGAATCTCTCTTCTATGGACCGTCTATGACACCACGACTTGGCAAATCTATCGAGACCAAATCAAAGCAAAAGCTAAAGAGCTAGGCCTTGAGCTAGTAATTGCCGGCAAGGCTAATCTGTTTCAAGATATGATTGATTACGTGGTTGAAACTTTTTTGACTTCAATCGCGATGGCCTTGGCCTTCGTCGCTATTTTACTTATGCTTGTTTTTAGATCCGTCAAAATAGGTCTTATATCGCTCATTCCTAACCTACTTCCATTGACCTTTGGCGCCGCGACCATGGCAATATTCGAAATGGACTTAAATCTAGGAACTAGTTTAGTTGCAAGTGTTTGCCTCGGAATTGCCGTTGACGATACGATTCACTTTCTCTCTAATTATCTAAAAAATCGAGAAGCTGGACTGAGTGCTCGCGAGAATATTGAGCTTATTCTTCGCTACACAGGAAGTGCGCTTATTATTACAACACTCATCTTGAGTTCAGCTTTTGGGCTCTATATTTTTGGGGAATTCTTACCTAACGTTAACTTTGGGATTCTTTGCTCTGTTACTCTTATGTCTGCCCTCATTGTCGATTTGACTTTTTTACCGGCACTCTTGATTGTCATTGATAAAAAGAGTTTCAAAGAGCAATAAAAAAAGCGCAGCCCTTAGGCTGCGCTCGTTGTTAAGCTACGTCTTTATAGTAATCTTCATCATAGTCATCCCATGCCGACTCATAGTCTAGGATCACTGGTTTTTCACCTCTACGATGAATACGGTTTTTCATCTTCTCACTTTTTTTCTGAACTTGTTTTTCTAATTTATGAACCACCAAATCAATACTCTTATAAAGAGAGTCTGAATGAGCGGTCGCATGGAATTTGAATTTTGGTCCAAAGAGCTCAATCTCCGCATAATGATTATTATCCTCTACATAACAATTCCACTTGGCGTGGGTTTTTCCCTCCATATACTTCTTAAGCTTTGCTGTTTTCTCCTTGATCCGTGAATCTAAGGCGTCCGTGTGTTCAAGATGTTGGAAGGAAATAGTAACTTTCATAAATATGTCTCCCTTGCGGAAATTTTGAGGCCACCCCAATTGAATGACCTTCGTTTTGGCTTAAGACTTTTTCGCCTCTTTTGCCTCTATTACTTAACTTTTCTTTTTGAAGAAGAAAGAATTCCCAGTATTTCTCTATACTTGGCAACAGTTCTTCGTGCAATCTTGACGTCATCCCGACTAAGTAAATCAGCAATTTTCTGATCTGATAACGGCTTCTTCGGGCTCTCGTTAGCAACGAGTTCTTTAATCTTGAGCTTTAAGACCTCACTTGAAACATCGATTCCACCATTCTTGCCACCAACACCGGTATTAAAGAAGTACTTAAGTTCAAACAAACCGATTGGCGTATGCATATACTTATTTGTCGTTACCCTTGAGACTGTGGATTCATGCATCCCTATCTCGTTGGCAATATCCTTTAGTATCATCGGCTTTAGATATTTAGGACCCATCTTAAAGAAATCCTGCTGCTGGGCCACAATAGCCTGTGAAACCTTGTAGATTGTTCTTTGGCGATTCTGAATAGACTTAATTAGCCATAAAGCATTTCGCATCTTTTCTTGTACGTACTCTTGCGCTTCTTTGTCACCTTTGCCGTCCTTACTACCAGAGAGCATCTTTTGATAAAGCTGCGAAATTTTAAGCCTTGGTACACCTTCATCGTTAACCTTAACGACAAACTCTTCCCCAACTTTAACAACATAAATATCAGGGACGACGTAATTGATCTCACCAGGAGAGATTAAACGTCCAGGCTTGGGGTGAAAGTTCTTAAGTAGCATAGATGTTTCTAATACCTGATCTCTTTCAACGCCTAAGGTTTTAGCAATCTTCTCATAGTCTTTATTTTGAAGATCAACCAAGTGATCACGAATAATTTTCTCTAACAGCGGGCTTCTCTCTTCCGCTATTCTGGCTTGAGAGAGTAAGCAGTCTGTTAAGCTCTCGCTTCCACAACCTACAGGGTCGAGGTTTTTAACCAACTTCCATACGTCTTCCGCTACCTCACGCTCGAGTTCAGTAGAGGCCATTACTTCATCAAAGGGAAGGGAAAGGTAGCCGTCATCGTTTATGTTATGAATAATTTCAATGGCAAACTCTAATTCCTGATCTCCGAGATCTTCCATCCTTAACTGCCACTCAAGGTGCTCAGCGAGCGTTTGTCCTTTAGACACAATATTTTCATAATTGGGCTGCTCTTCAGAAAGATCAGAGGTCGCCATATTAGGGGTACTCGAAGTTGAATTATAGGTTTCAATGTAGGACTGCCAGTCGAACTCGTCTTTATTGACCGGACCTTCTTCCTGAAAATTATCTGAGGTTGCTTCTTTATTTTGTAGCTCTAGCTGCTCTTCTTTAGCTTTGCTGTCGCCATCAGTTTCAGAACCTGACTCTAGCTCTTCGAGCATAGGGTTCTCAACCATTTCTTCGGCGATCACATTAGTCATCTCCAAGTGAGTGAGAGTCAGAAGCTTGATAGCTTGCTGCAATTGAGGAGTCATCATCAAACTTTGAGTTTGCTTCATACTCTGAGACATTTTAATTGCCATAAGGCCCACCTCTTAAAAAGAGTTACATTCTAAATTCTTCACCAAGATAGAACTTCCGTGCCCTGTCATTATTGATAATTGCATCTGGCGTTCCGTCTACCAGCAATTCACCTGAGTTCATAATATAAGCACGATCAACGATCCCAAGTGTTTCTCTAACATTGTGATCAGTAATCAGTACTCCAATATTTCTTTGCTTCAATCCACGTATGATTCCTTGAATATCACTCACAGCCAAGGGATCAACACCAGCAAAAGGCTCGTCGAGTAAGATAAACTTGGGCTCCAATGCTAGAGCGCGGGCTATCTCGACTCTTCTTCTCTCTCCACCAGAGAGTTCGCCGCCTTTTGAGTTTCTAATATGATCGAGACCAAAATCAGAAATTAGCGCATCTAGCAAATTTCTTTTTTTAACTCGAGGTAATTCTCTATTTTCTAATACTGCGTATATATTAGCTTCAACACTAAGGTCTCTAAAGACTGACGCTTCTTGAGGTAGATAACCAACACCTTGAAGGGCCCTAATATGAATCGGAAAAGAGGTGAGGTCCGTACCGGAAATCTCAATCGTTCCTTCATCAGCTTTTACAAGACCAACCATCATATAAAACGAGGTCGTTTTTCCTGCTCCGTTTGGACCTAGAAGACCGACCACTTCGCCTTGAGTTACTTTGAGACTCACATCTTTTACAACAGTTCTTCCGCCGTAAGTTTTCTTTAAATTTTTAGCCTCTAAATACTTTCTTTCTTCCATTTCTACTCTACTTTGAATTTGGAATTAGCATCATCTACTTCCACCACTTCCGTGTTTTCCCGCAGGACAATCCTATTGCCCTTTATCACGTCGCTTAGTTGATAAACCTTCGGATAGCCTGTGAGAATAATTTTTTCCTCACTTGGCAGCCCTTCTAATTTCTCAGAAAAGGCTTTCCGTCTTATAAATTTCCCATCAAGCATCACTTTTTCTATTACCTTAACATCGTCATAAAGCGCGAAATACTTGAGCTTTTTGTTATAGTTCTCGAGAAAGATCTCTCCACGACGACTGGTTGCTGTAAGGTTCTGTTTTTTAACGAGAACATCATGAGTAAGATCGGCCTTGTGAGTATTCATATCTAAATAAAGCTCATTTGATTCAAAATTCATCGAGTCCTCATAGACTCTCTTTCTTTTTATTAAACCCTTCACTTGCCCTAAGTACTTTGAGCGCCTGCTTTGCGGCCAAAAGTAAGCCTCATCCGAATCGATATAAATCCAGTCCCCTTCGACTGCATGAAAAGTTTTGGTTTTAACCTCTCCCGTTAAATGAACCCGGTCATTCTTGGCCTCGTAGACCATCTTATTCGAGACAGCTTCGGTATCCTTAGTGGTTAGAAGGACATTTCTTTCTAGAGTTAGGACCTCACTTTTTTGATCAAAAACGCCACTTAAGCCTTCATAGTTAACTTTCTGACCATTTTCCGTAAAAACCAAACCTTTTGGATTGATAAAGAAACTCTTTTCTTTGCTGCTGTTTAGAGTCAGCTCATCTGAGTTTAAGGTGAAAAGGGGTTTATTCTGCTTGAGGACAAAGTAAGATACGGCCTTCAGATAACTATCTTCAGAGTTGACTCGTCTTCCTTGTTTTTTGGCACCTTGCCGGTAGACCCCGCCGTCCCAGTTTCCTGTAAAAGAGAAGGCTATTAAGACCGTGCTTAGGATCAAGAAAGTAAGCACAGTAATGGTGTGTTTTTTCTCAAGCATAGAGGAAATTTTAGCATGGAGTGATTGAGGATTGTCTCTTTAAATTTAGTGCTTATTACCGAGAAATTAGTACAGATTATAACTACTTAACGCGACACCTTAACCTTGCCTTATCCTGAGCGAATTTGTCATAATTACGGAGAAAACAGAAGCCCTTTTAAGGAGAGCCAGTGTCCCACACTACGCTGCAGCAAGTTCTAGACGCCAACATCAAGCTCACTCCTATGATGGAGCAATACAGCTCAATAAAAGCTAATTATGACGAACACCTGCTTCTCTTTAGAATGGGAGACTTCTACGAAGTCTTTTTTGACGATGCAGTTAGAGCTTCAAAACTTTTAAATATTACGCTCACGCATCGGGGAAAAATTGGAACCTTTCCTATTCCCATGGCCGGCATCCCCCATCACGCAGCGGCCGTTTATATCGATAGACTCTCAAACCTTGGTCTTAAAGTTGCCATCTGCGAGCAGATCCAAGACCCCAAGGATGCTAAAGGTATTGTCAAAAGAGCCGTCACTCAAGTCGTGAGCCCTGGAATGCCTTTTGATTTGGATAAGGCCGATAGTGAACGCTTTATGGCGGCGGGCTTTAAAAAGAATGAAAAATACTTTCTAGTCGTAATTGATTTTACCACTGGGGAATTTAATGGCTCCGTTCACGAGGATAATGAATCCTTTCTCAACCGATTACGTTTCTATGCCCCCAAAGAAATGATGACCTACATGGGTCAGTGGGAAGAGGATAAACTGCTTCAGAATGCTTTTGAAAAAATGGGCCTTCTAACGACATACCTTGGGGAAGACTATTTCGAACCTAAATTCACCGAAATTTACATAGAAAAACTTATTGCGGGTTTTAAGAGAGACAAAACTCTCAAGGACCACTCTGAGCTTCTTTGTCCTATCGGCGCCCTTGCCTACTATATTACTTCGACCCAACAACTCGACGAGTTTTTTCATATTCGCCCTTTTCGCCTTATAAATGAAGAAGGAAATATGAAAGTAACGCTCTCTACCCTTGAAGGTCTGGAGATCATCCCGAGAGCGCGAGAAGGTTACAAAGACAGCCTCTTGGGCTTTATGGACAAAACTCAATCCGCAATGGGAGCGCGCTACCTGAGAAAAATTTTCAGTAGCCCTCTGTTTGATTTGGCCGAAATTACGAAGCGCCATCAGGTCATCGATACCTTTTTAAACGACCTAAACGTAGTCGAAGAAGTGAGAGATGAGCTATCAGATGTTCGGGATATTGAGAGGATCCTGGCTAAAATTTCAACCAACAAAGCTAATGCTGGCGACCTTCTCAACACTGCCCGCGCTATTGAAGTCTATCAAAGAATAAATAAAAGCACAGGTAAACCACTCAAGGGTCTCGTTAAATCCCTCAGTGTCTCCGACAGTAAGAAACTCGAAGCCCTCGCGCAGAAAATCACCTTAACAATTAATGATGAGATCGGGGCAAGCCTCGACAAAGGAAATCTGATCAGGCCTGGCTGTGATAAAAAGCGAGACCGCTTAGCGAGCCTCTCCGGTAATGCGCAAGAAGAGCTCAATGCTTTTGAAAAGCGTCTCAGAGAAGAAATAGGCATCTCTAAACTGAGAGTTAAGTCTAATAATGTTGCTGGCTATTTCATCGAAGTTTCAAAAGCTTCGAGCTCACAAATTCCGGAGCACTTTAATAGACGCCAAACTCTTGTCAACTCTGAGAGATACACAACTCAGGAGCTAGGGGCATTTGAAAAAGAAATTCTTAGTGCGAAAATTAAGCTAGAGAAAATCGAGCGCGAAATTTTTAAAGAACTCGTAAGCTCCGTGCATGGATTTGCGGAGCTTATTCAAGAACTCTGTGCCTGCTTAAGTGAACTCGACGCTCTACAGTCTCTTGCTTGGATCTCCTTCCAGGAAAACTTCAAAAAACCAAATCTATCTCAAAAGACCCAAGTCAATATAAAAGGTATGTGGCATCCACTGATCAAAAATGCCCTGAAAGATCAATTTGTCTGCCACGATCTTACTCTCACACGAGACGTCTTTTTCGGCTTAATCACTGGCCCTAACATGGCAGGTAAGACAACAGTAATGAGAGAAGTTGCTATCGTTCAGATCTTGGCACAGATTGGCTGCTTCGTTCCTGCCGAAGAGGCAAGGCTTGGGCTATGTGACTTTCTCTTTAGTCGCCTTGGTGCCAGTGATGATATTCTTAAAGGACAATCTACCTTTATGGTTGAAATGGCCGAAACCGCGGAAATCATCAGGCATGCGACAGACAAGTCACTGGTCATCCTCGATGAGGTAGGCCGGGGAACTTCTACCTACGACGGTCTAAGTATTGCCTGGGCCCTTAGCGAGCACCTGATTCACAACACAAAGTGCCTGACACTATTTGCCACCCACTATCACGAGTTGATTGAAGTTATTGATGAGCTCGATCAGGCCAAGAACCTAACCGTGGAGACTCAAAACAACGGTGATGATGTTCAGTTTCTCTACCGCCTTATTGAAAAAGGTGCCAGCCAAAGCTTCGGTCTTTATGTGGCAAAGCTCGCTGGCCTGCCACCTTCGCTCCTTCATCGAGCGGGAGCTATTCTTGAGAGCTTCGAAAATGATTCCGAAACACGGCCAGTTAATACAAACCAACAGCTTACTTTCTTTCCAGAAACAGAGGTCCGCTACGAGACACCCACTCACCTAAAAATACTGGAAGAACAACTCACGAATCTAGATCTTAATAATCAAACTCCAATGCAAGTGATGAATAGGATTCAGGACCTTAAGGATCAGCTTAACCGAGCCAAGATCCAGTAGGGAGCGTGCTATAATGATTGAAAAAAAATAATGAGGAATCATGACCGAATCACGGCATTGGCGCTACCACTATAATCTTGAGAGTGAGTCTTTTACGATAAAGCTCGAGGCTCCCTTAGCCTCCCCCCTCGAGAATCAAGTTTTAATAAAACCACTTATGATTGGAGTATGCGGCTCAGACCTGTCTAAAATAAAACACAAACTTGAGCAACCGGCCCTGGGTCACGAGTGGGTCGGAGTTGTTGAGGCAATAGGTCCAGAGGTAGAGACCGTAACAACTGGCGAGATTGTCACATCAGTGGCCAATGTGAGCTGTGGGAAGTGTGATCACTGCAGGAGTAAAAACCCTGAGCAGTGTAAAAAACGTCAATTACTGGGAACAGAGCACAGTGTTCTTTCAAGCCAGGTCCTAATCTATGAACACGACCTTCTGAAAGTTTCACAGGATCTTGATTTAGCGAGTATTACCCTTTTAGAGGTTGCCTATGTAGCCGACTGCGCCTTTTATAAGGCTAAAGCCTTAGGTCTTAATCTCTCTCATAAGATCGTCATCTTTGGTGCAGGTCCGATTGGTCTTATGACGGCACTTAGCTTTAAAGAAAGGGGTTACGAAACTCATCTCATCGAAACTCAACCAGGGCGAATAGAGGCAGCAGCACGACTAGGACTTACTTGTTCATCTTTTGCTCAGGAAATGATTGAGCGTAAGCTCTTTAGTCGGTGTGATACCGTAATCGACTGTAGCGGTGATAGCGCAGGAAGCGGCGCCCTTAAGTACTTGCCTATTTTCTCTAAGATGGAAGCAAGTATTGTCATCGTTGGTAAGTATCATCAAGCCACTCTTAGTGAAACAGACTTTGGCTCTAAAGGATTAAAAGTCACTTGGGTAGCCAATCATCAAAAAGACAACTTTAAAAAGTCCATTCAATTTTGGCAGAGTCGAATCAAGCAATACACTCCAAAGATTATTACCCACTATCCAATAACAGAGATCAATAAAGGGTTCGAGGCTGCCAAAGAGCGCCATATTCTCAAGGTGATGCTTCAAACTGAGGATAAGAATTAGGATGAAGGTCAAACGACAACAGCGCTCACTAGAGGCCAGTCAGATTAGTATTGATATCCTCACTGAAAAGGTTGAAGCATTCTTTAAACGCCATCCAGAACTCAACTCAAAGAGCCGCTTCTACCCGGAGAATCCCTCTTCCTTCGCAGCGGACAAAAGTGGAAGTGAGCGAGATGTTATTTTATTCGGAAACACCTTCAAGAGCCTCATGACTTCGGGTGTATGGCCATTATCGAAGATAAGACTTTGGTGCTTATCTCATCGATTTAAAGACTATGTAGAGGAGCTTTTTCCTGACATCTCAATCGAAGTCATCCCAAGGGAGGAGTTATTTCCTAAAAGGAAAATACCCCATCGAGTTCACGACTTGGGTTCTCCTTTTGACTTAGTTTATGCAGGCCGTATTTCAGCTCAAAAAAATATAGAAGCTCTCATTTATACCTGTTTTTATCTTCAGGAAAGTGGCGTGCCGTGTACCCTTCACCTCATGGGAGATTTTGATGATCACTATCACGAACACCTTGGTAGAAGAGTCACGGCCAATTACCAAAAAAGAATTGAACTTCTGATTTCCTCTCTTTCTTGGCAGGTTGTTCCGGTTATTCATGCAAAGAAAGCCGCGACAGAGTGGATCAATTATCCTTTTATTAATCCGGTAGCAATCTCGCTAAGCTCGTACTTTTGTGAAGACTTTGGAGTCTCTCTCGCTCAGGCCAATCAAGAGAGGTGGCCCATCATTTGTACCGATTTTGGTGGCCATGCAGACATTGAGAGTGAACAAATCATAAAGGTCCCTTACACAATCTGCTCGCACCTACCTGAAGTGGTCATTAGCGAAATGGCCGCCCGATTGGCCCAATTCCTCAATCAGCAAGCCTTTAAAAAGACAACAATTGATAACTCTTGCAAAACGTCTCTTTCGACCCAGAGTCCTTCCTACCTAACGATTGAACTTCTTGATAAAGCGCGAAGATCACTCTCGTTGCGACTTGGAAAAGAGGCAGAGGCAGTTGCCCTTGAGAGTCTCTCGACTTTTGCTGACAGTGTGTCAGGATCATGGGTTATACAAAGGATAGTTAATTATCTCGGAGCACCTGATCCTTCGTACTCGGTTGTTCTTTTTGATTGTGATGAAAGAGAAACCTCATTAAAAGATCGTCAACGAATTAAGAAAGCGATTAGTGAAATTCCTCAAATGGCAAAAATTCATTTTGTTTCCAGTAAAAATATTTTCTACAAAGATCAGATTAATATTTTACTAGAGTCTAAAAAGGTTTTTTTAATTCTAGATGAGCAGCTTCAAGAAAAGGTCGCCGCCACTCTCTTGCAACAAGTAGGACTAGCAAAAGCCAGGATCAAATATTCTTGAGGATTAGGCCTATTTTTTCACAGTACTCTAAAAATTCTGAGTCTGTGCATTTAGAGGGTCCTGGTACAGGTATTCTTAGTGTTGATCCTAAAATTTGAATACTTTGAACAAAGTCAGCTTTGGGGTAGCTATATTTTTTCTTCGAAAGGACATAGGGATTGAGCCCCTTCACATAATAATCTGCCTCTGACATACCTTGAACCCATTGCCAAGAAGCATGAGCCGGTCGCATTGTCGGCGACATTGCCTTGATTCCTTGGCCAATCAAGGCTTTTGTCGCTGCTAAGATATAGAGCGGATCGACTCCCTTCAGATGAACCACGCTACCATTGTCACCAGCACAGTCATGGCCGCGACGAGTTTGGAACCCTCTTACCTCGAGGTAGTCCATAAGAATCTTCTTTCTTTTTCTTAAAACCTCAACAATATCTGGTAGTCGGGCCAGCTGACTTCTAAGCATCGAGGCATTGATCTCATTCATTCTAGTAGAAAGACCAAAGAAGCCCGCCTCACTACTCAATTCATCTTTCATGGTGAATCCATATTGGCAGGGAGTATCATGAGTAATAAAGGCCCTCTTGGCCTGCTTCTCAAAACCTTTAGGTCCTATCACTAGAAGACCACCTTCCCCACAGGAGATGACCTTGTCACGATTAAAACTAAAGCCACCAAAAGCACCGTAAGTTCCGATAGGTGTACCGCGATAACTAGCCCCTAAAGCTTGAGCTGCATCTTCAACGAGAAAGAGCTCACGCTCACAGCAAATAGCAGCAAGGCCCTCTAAATCACAGATTAAACCATCAATATGAACGGCCACAATCGCCTTCGTCTCAGGCGTGATTCTTCTTTTTACATCTTCAAGATCGAGGGTCAGAGTTTCATCAACATTAGCGATAATAGGAATCGCTCCGACCTGCATGACAGCAGCAGCGGTGGCGACAAAGGTATATGAGGGAATAATAACCTCATCACCCGGACCGATTCCAAAAGCGGCCATACCAACAACGAGAGCATTCGTGCCACTTGTATTGAGAAGACAAAATGAAGCCTTTAAAGCTTCGGCCCACTCTTTTTCTGCAATCGAGGTCTGGGTTTGCACACCAGGACCTTGGTAGCGAAAGTACTGGGTAGATTCTACAACCTTACTTATCGCCTCAATTTCAGCCTTTCCTACGTCATTCATGCAAACTCCTTCCAAGCCTTATTGTAGCGAAAGAATTACTATCGGTTAAGGTAGCCCGACTAATTCGATCAAGATAAGGCAAAATCTCCTGTGCTAGTGGGCTTCTCACAGAGATCTCAAGGTCAGGGCCCTAGGAGACGAAAAGCTTCTATGGAAAAAAGCGACGCTAAAATTTTTACATTCCCGGCCTTAAGAAGAAAAATTAAAAGTGAGGCTTCAAAAAAGAGAACAAGAAGAGTTAACGCTTTTGTAACCGATCTGCTCTTTATCCAAGTCTTTCAAAAACTAGCGATTTTTGCCTACATCGAGTTTGTGAATCAATCCTTATTTGCTCTTCCTTTAGGTGTAAGAGCAAACCTGATGGGTAACCTTTCTCAAATGAGAAACTCAACAATGTTCTTTACTTATTTTAGCTACTTCCTAGTTGCTGCTTACCTTTTTGATGGTCGAACGATTGGAAAATCTATTTTCGATCTTCGAGTCGTTAACCTTGTTGAAGAAGGCGAGAGCTTATCTTTTAGGGACTCGCTCCTTAGAGCAGTTGGCTATACTATTTCTTATATGATGCTATTCTTGCCCTTTCTAGCTTCCGCTTTCAGTAAGAGCGGCAAAGGCTTGCCAGACTATATCTCACAAACTGAGGTGATGACTGATGAGCAGTACAAACGTTATCTCTTTGAATTAGAAATAAAAGAAGAGGTCCTTATTCCTCAAGAGGCTATCGTTGCCCCTAAGAATCCCACTGAACAATTAGACCTCTTTGCTGCTTAACTTCTTAAGCTTTTGTGAATTCCATATGAAGCTCTTTTAATTGTTCTTTTCCTGGTCTCGAAGGGGATCCGGCCATCAAATCTGTTGCCGATGTTGTTTTTGGGAAGGCAATAACATCCCGGATAGAATCAGTCCCAGTCATTAACATAATAATGCGATCAAGCCCAAAAGCGAGACCACCGTGGGGAGGAACACCGAAGCGTAAGGCTTCTAAGAAAAAGCCAAACTGGTATTGAGTTTCTTCCTCGCTCATGCCTAAGGCCTCGAACATTTTCTTTTGCACGTTATTTTGATGAATCCGAATAGAACCCCCACCCAATTCATAGCCGTTGCAGACGACATCGTAAGCTTCGGCCCTTACCTTACTCCAATTTTCAACCCCACCTTTCATAAAAAGATCAAGGTCTTCTTCTTTTGGCATAGTAAAAGGATGGTGCATGGCCACAAAGCGTTTCGCTGAGGCGTCATAATCAAGTAATGGAAAGTCGTTAATCCAGACAAAGGCATAGCCAGTGCTTGCTAACTCTAATGCTTTTCCCAAATGTCTTCGAAGGGCGTCGGCACAAGAGTGAACGGTATCAGGGCTCTTATCTGCAAAGAAAAACCAAGTTCCGTCACCAGAGAAACCCGTTTCACTCACAAGCGAGTTGTAGAGATCATCCGTTATAAACTTAGAGATGCCTGCACTTGTGGCCCCTTCAGTCACTTTGAAAAAGGCAACTCCCTTTCCTCCATGGGGCTTAACTATCTCAGCGAAACTATCAGTATCTTTTCGAGAAAATTGTGCCACATCTGCAGGAACAAATAAGCACTTTATCATGCCACCTTCATTGGCAGGCTTTGAAAGCACAGCGAACTCTGAGTCTTTAAAAAGCTCTGTTACGATTCTGTGCTCCAAACCAAACCGTAGATCTGGCTTATCGGATCCATAGCGCTCCATGGCCTCGCTATACTTCATTGAGTCCATGGTAAAATCAGCGCCCAAATTAAATAAGGTGGCCATCATCTTTTCCACAAGTCTTTTTATGTACTCCGGAGTTGTAAAAGAGACCTCCATATCTATTTGTGAAAATTCAGGTTGTCTATCGGCCCTTAGATCCTCATCCCGAAAACAGCGACAAATTTGAAAGTACTTGTCAGTGCCCCCTATCATAAGTAACTGCTTCAGAGTTTGGGGTGACTGAGGTAGGGCATAAACCTCACCCGGATGAACACGAGAAGGTACCACATAATCTCTTGCCCCCTCTGGAGTGGACTTATAAAGAATCGGTGTTTCAACCTCGATAAAACCTTCGTCATGAAGGATATTTCTAACTGTAACAGTTGCCTCCGAGCGAATTTTTAAAATTTCCTGAAGACGAGAAGACCTTAGATCTAGATAGCGATATTTAAGTTTTAAATTTTCGGTTGGCTCTCCTGCTCCATGAGGAAGAAAAGGTAAGTCTTCAATAGCACAAGCCGAGAGAACTTCAATGGCCTCAACCATGAGTTCGACCTCTCCTGTTGGCATATTCTTATTTTGTGCTTCTGCGGGACGAGACTTCACTGTTCCCACGATCTTTATTGTTGATTCTAAGTGACAGGTCTTTAAAATCGAGAGATCTTCGGAAAACTCCTTAAAACTTAGCTGGCTCACGCCGTACTTATCTCGAATATCGATAAAGTGAAGGCCGCCCAGGTTTCTCGACTTATTAACCCACCCACAGAGAGTGACTTTTTCACCAACACTCTCTTTTCTTAGCTCACCACAGTGATGAGTACGCATGAGCCCCTGAGAACCTAGACTTGCCGATGTTGATATCGACGAGGACGAAGGTGAAGGTGAAGGTGAATCTGTTGTGGCCATATTTAAGCTCTCCCTAGTATTCTTTTTAAAATGAAAAACGCTGATCTACCACTTAGGGCAATCAATCCTTAATTCGGGGCCTCTTAAAGAAAACCTCAAAACAGGACGACTTCTATGAATAGCCAAACTATAACGCAAAGAACCTCACAACTCATTAAAAAATTATTTGTGGGCTTTGCTGTTCTTACGCTCTTAAGCTCCTGCCAAGGGAACGACAAGGCGCAAAAAAAAGAAACCTCTCAGGCAGGTGTGGTACTAAAGAACTTTAAGCAATACCCCATCATGAAGTTAGCAACTAGCTCCGGAAAGCTTCTTAAAGTCTACAAGGCCGTGACCGTCGGCGAACAAACTCAAGGGCTCAGCGGAGTCAAAGAAAATCAGTTAGCAGACAATGAGGCGATGATCTTTCTCTACGACAAACCAGGTCCACGCAGTTTTTGGATGCCCAACACCTATATTGATTTGGATATCTTCTTCTTAGACGCAGACTTTAAAGTTCTTCATGTAGAGAGGAAGGTCCCTTCTCACCCAGGAATGCAAGAACCTCCGGCGATTGCCAGAACACCAAACGTTTATGCTCAACACGTATTAGAGTTGAAGGCGAATTCAACCCTTTCTCAAGAAATAAAAGTTGGAGAAGTGCTAAAAGAAATTCGTTAAGATTTACTGGGAAAGAGTACAAGGTACTCGTCTTTTGCAATATAGCCCAGATGATCCCTCACGACCTTCTTTTGATATTGAGGGTCGCTATCAAGTTTTTCAATTTCTAATATAAGCCCTTGATTCTCAGTTTCGATTTGTGAAAGCCGTGTGAAGTGGCCCTGAAGAACCTCTTTTTTTGCGTAGAAATCCTGAACCCCACCGTCAGAAAAAACAAGCCTCAACAAAAGGAAGGCACAAAAGACCCAAATGCCACGCACGATAGCTTCGTTAGTTCCTTTCATTATCTTCTTACGGCTCTTGCTCGCTGTTTTACGTTTTACAGGAGCTGACTTCGTCGTTGTGCTCGATCTTCTGAGAACTGATACCTTCGAGCTTGCTGGCGAATAATCCACTGGGGCCGGTGACCGCTTGGACTTTCTCATGGCCGTCGTGAATTCTACATTTTCATGATTAGCAGCAACACTGCGTCTTGTGCCTCGTTTTGAACTCTTTGGAGCCGAAGAAGGTGAAGGTGAACGAGGTAGACTCCAAGAATCGTCAGCACTAGCGGCCGTCATCTTTGGAGTTGATCGCCTGGCCTGCTTTGCCCTATTACGCTCAATTGCCTTCTTAAGCCTGTCGCTACCCATTGTGTTATTTGCTGCTGTTTGAGATTGTTGATCAAATGAGAATTCCACAAAACGTCCTGTTTCGAGTTTAACTTCCTGTAATTACAAGTTTAATGTTCCACACAAATTGGTACAAGGAAAAAATAAAAAAAAGAGAAACGATCGGGTTCTCTATAGCCGAGAGACTAAAGCTCTGTGACAAGACGCCAGAAGCGTCTTTTGTAGGATATCTGGTGCAAATAGTGAAGAACCTCGTAATGAGGCCCTGAACCCATGGAAAGAATTTCCTCCCAAGAGAAATTTCCATCGCTAAAAACTCGAGCAAGCTCTGAAAAACTCTCAATACCATTTTCACAGCAGCTTATAGCGATCGACTTATTGGTTATTGAGTATTCTTTGATTGGAAAAAAGTGCTTAAGAGTTGCCGAGGCTTTTTGCATCATCTTTGCGGCCACCATGGGGTCACCAAGTGGACCGAGCTGAATTAGCAATTTGTCCCGATCAATAGAATGGCTTTGAAAGTAGATTTTAATCTCACTCTCCCCTTGATCCATCCACCAAGAAAAGCCGGGATCACTTAGATTACAGAGACTCGCCTCTGCTACAGGAAAACGCCGATTCATCATTATTTTCACAATACTCTCAGCAATTTCAAGAGAGGGCGTCGGAAAGAAGCCGATCTTCTCGATCTGATCGAGCTCATTTTCAGTAAGCCTAAAAAGCTTTAAAAAATCTTTATCCTTACTCTCAAGGAGATCTTGCTCCCAAGCTAAATCATCGCTGACAAGCCCGCGGATACAAAAGGTTGAAACCCCTTTTTCTATGTAATAAACAACGCCGGGTCCTTCGTAGGCAGGAGCGCTTTCAAGACCGACAGAGAAGGCTTCCTCGTCGTCTATCTCTGAAAAAAGATTCGAATTATTTTTGAAAAAATTATCGTCGAACTTTTCAAAATCAAAACTTAGGTTTTGAGAAAGATCGATAGTTTCTTTTGTGAGCGTTTCAAAGTCCATACCTGGTCCTGACATGCTTCACCCCTTTTCTTCCGTGAACGGTGCTACTCAAGCCTTTGCTCAAGTCTTCAATACTTGAAAACTCAACTTACTCTAACTATATACTGGATCAATAGAGGTTTTCAAATTTTTACCAAAGAAAACGGACAAGCTGGAAGGCCATGATGACAATAAGAGGAGAAAAATCGAAAGGCAGATCAGGTGGCATTATTTTTCTGATAGGTGCACAAGTGACATCAGCAGCCTTTCGTATAGCCTTGGCCCAAGCCTGGCTTCTTATTTGAGGAAGAAAGCTCAAGAAAACGTCTATGATTAGAACAAAAATGTAGAGTTGAATAAGGGCACGAATCATATGGTCTACCTGTTGAAATGCTTTGTATCTTTAGCCCTCATTATGCCAATGAAGTTTGATTTAGGAAAGTGTGGAGTCCGAAGCCTTAGGCTCGTCCAATAGATTCTTCTCAATTAAAGGATCTTGCTTTAGGACCACACATAGGCACGCTCCAAGAAAGAAGAGGGCCATTACCAAGTATATCCAAATGAGAATGACTATTATCGTGTAATAGTCTCCGTAGCTAGAAATTAAGCCTTCTCTAATATAAATAAAATAAATCCAAAAGAGGTTCTTCACTAACAAAAGAAGTGTCACAAAAGTAGCACTGGCGAGTAGGGCCTCTCTCAATGCAATTTTGCGACTAAAGAACCAGCGGTAGAGAATAGTAAAATAAAAGAGAAAGACAAAGAAATAAAAGAAGTTACTCGAAAAAACGATTCCGTTTTCCCAGTCGAGACCCCTAAAGAAATCGATCAGCGGCCTCAGAAAAGAGAAACCCAAATAGAGAGCATTAACCAGGAAGTTATTCTTAGCGAGATCGATGAGAAAAAGCATGAAAGGATGGAAGAAAAAGGTGATTAAAAGCATAAGAATCGTAATGCCAATAATAAAAACGCCCTTCAGGTGCTTTTTCCAAGAAAGGTGGCTTTTATCTTCACTTATCATAAAAAGGGCAGACCAAATTGAATTAAAAAAAGAAAGCGCCGAAACAAGTAAAATAGCTGAGTTGAAAATCGTAAATTTGGCGCCTGCAAATAGCGGCCCTTGAATTAAGCTTTTAGCCTTGTTTAAAATATCAGGCGCAAGAGTTGGCAAAATACTATTACTCATCTCCAAAACCTGGCTCTTCATTTGATCACCGTCGGCAACAAAGAAGCCCAAGAGTCTTATGATAAGTAAAAGAAAAGGTGTCACACTTAAAACAAAAAAAAAGGAAGCCCCTGAAGCGAGCAAAGTCCCTCTCTTTCTTCTAAAGAGCTGTATCGCTAGTAAATACCTTTTAAGAATTTCCTTAATTATCATGATCTTTAGGCTACAGAAAAAGTCATTTTAAGGGAAATATTAACAATCAAAAGAGACTTAGCTGATCACCAATAATGATATTATCGAAAGAGAGCTCCAGAGGGCCTAAAACCACCTCGGCAATCGGCCGAATCTGCTTGTCGATATAGTGCTGATAATCGTAGTCGTCTGGGGATAAAACGCAGCCAATTGGACCTCTTCTCGTGTATACATAAAAGACGTCCCGATCAACAGAATAACCCGCGGCCTCCATCGCCTTTGCGGCCTTTACATGGGGAGGTAAGCTCTTGGTGTATTCAGATAGTTTCTTACTTAAGCGTTTTTTATAAACCAAGTCTTTATCATGGAGTCCATTCTTCAGCTCTTCTACTATTGTGCGAATGCTCTCCTCAATTGGCTCGCCCTTAAAAAACTGATCATAGATCTTATATTGAAACTTTTTAGCAAGCGCCGTCCAATCGGAGCGAACAAACTCCATTCCAGAAAAAGATAATTTTTCGTGGCCTCCAGATTTCACTTCTATTCCCGCGTATTTCTTTTTAGCGGCTGCTTCGCCTCCCCTCAGAATTGGGAAAAAGATTTGGCGATAATACTTTTCAAATTCCATCTCAAGCAGGCTATCCACCTTGAAGTGCAGTTTAAGAACCTTTCGCATATGCTCGTTGGCCCTAGTTGCTAGGGACTTCGCTCTTTCGAAAACATTTTCCCCCGTAGGCATTTTTACAAAGACTGAATCCGTATCGCCATAAACGACCTCAAAGCCTTCTCTTTCGAGAAACTCAATGGCCTCTCTCAGAATCCATTGCCCTGTCCCCGTAATAGCTGATGGGAGATCGGCATGGTAAAAACGACTTCCCCCAGAGCCCATGACACCATAGAACGAATTCATCAAAATCTTTATGGCTTGAGATAAGTAGGGATCATTATCGAGTTTTGCCACTTCTCGCTTTTGCATCAGCTCTTCGATAAAGTTCGGTAAAATATGCTCCGACGCCGAAAACTGATGACCAGAGGGCGTCTTCAGAGGACTGGTTTCGGCCATTAGTCTGCTGTAAGGATCAATTTTAAAAGTTCTAATAATACTTGGATAAAGGCTTTTAAAGTCTAGCACTATGATGTGCTGATGAAGGCCTGCCTTCGGAGTTAAAACGTGGCCGCCGGCCGCGTGAAGGTCTCTTGAAATATCGACAACATTTGGCGCAACAAAGCCTTTACGATGTAATTGTGGCAACATGAAAAAGTCAAAGGCCGCTGTCGAGATCCCTTGTCTTCCCATCAGTAAACCAGAAAGAAGAACACGCGTTTTCATCAGACCTATCAAGCCTGCCTTTTCCATAACATCCGTAACCAACACACAGTCCATGAGGTTATACTTAGCAAGAGACGGCTTATCATCTTGAAAGCGTCTCTCGATCTCTGCGACCTTTTCCATGCCAGTAGTTTCAATGTCCTTTCCCACTCCAAGCATTTCACTGGCAACAAAATCAAGTTTCCAACTATCAAATTGAAAGAAAGCCGCTTTCATCGCCAAGGGTCCATCGATCACGATTCTCCCTTTCAGGCGAGCAAATTGACTACCGCTTTGTTTCTCAGTGATAAAGACGCGAGAATTTTTTCTACCAAGATTAAGGCGTCTTCCCCAGCGCTGACACTTTCTCTCAAGAAAAGCCATATCAAAGCCTACGACGTGCCAGCCCAAGAAGAGATCGGGGTCAAGGTCTTGGACATCTCGCTCGAAGGCATCATAGCAAGCTTCTTCAGTAGGATAATAAAATAATTCTCCCTGAGCATCACTTGGCATTGCTCCTTGGTCACTCCCAACCATGTGAACTCGCTTAATTTCACGTTGGCCATCCACGTGATGGAGCCCAATTGAATAAAGGTCGTTACCCCTACTCGTTTCAATATCAAAGGACATCGTTGAGAGAAAGGGAATCGAGCGCGCAGAAGTACTTTTTAGCATTGGGTTTCTAAAGACCCTTACGCCTTTTTCAACCGTAAAATCGCCGCTAAATTCGACCATTCCTTTTATGAAGCGCTCCATAAGGAAACGTTCCATACTGCGTACATCGGACTCAAAGCTTCGTACTCCCCCCTCATCTTTAACTTTATAAAGATCAGCTTGAGAGTCGAAATAACAAGCATCGACAAGACTCCCGGAAAAAGACTTTAGAGGCAGGGGCTTTCTCTGAAAGCGCACGCCACAACTTTTAACTTCCGCTCCTTGCTCAATAAAGAAAAGGGGCCTTTCTTTGTCGAAGATCAATTCAAAGGGTCCAAAGCTTGCTTTGCCATAATAGTGAAGCAAGTGGCGCCCAGAACGATCTTCAGCATCACTTGTCAAAAGAAAGCCAGTAAAAGCTGCTTGTGCCTTTTGCTCCACGCCTTCAACTCCTTTAGTTTTACAACTAGAATGGGGACACCAAAATTGAGGCAGCTCGCCTGCCGTAACGAGGATTACCCATGAGCAATCTCTATCCAAAAATTGAAGCCTACCACAGTGAAATGCTTCCCGTCAGCGATATCCATACCCTATACGTCGAACAAGCTGGTAACCCACAGGGACGGCCAGTGATCTTTTTACACGGTGGTCCAGGAGGCGGCTGCTCTGCAAATTACCGCAGATATTTCGACCCTAAAAAATGGCGGATCATTCTTTTTGATCAAAGAGGATGCGGGAGGTCGACTCCTTTTGCCGACTTAAGAGAGAATACGACTTGGGATCTCGTGTCCGATATCGAGGTTATTAGAGAGCATCTAGGCATAGAAAACTGGGCCGTTTTCGGAGGGTCTTGGGGATCAACCTTGGCGCTAACCTATTCGATCACTCATCCAGAGGCCTGCACCGCTCTCTTTCTTCGAGGGATCTTTATGCTTCGTGAAAAAGAGATCAAATGGTTCTATCAAGAAGGGGCTTCGAGGATTTACCCAGATGCTTGGGAGCACTATATTAAACCTATTCCGGAAAATGAAAGGCATAACTTCATTGAAGCTTTTTATAAGCGACTTACCTCAGAGAACTCCGATATCAGAAAAGAAGCTGCAGTAGCCTGGTCCGTTTGGGAGGCGTCTACTTCTAAACTGATACAAGACGAGAACTTAATGGGAGCTTTTAAGTCCGACCGCTTTGCCGAAGCCTTCGCTCGTATTGAGTGCCACTACTTTATTAATAAAGGTTTTTTTGAAAGCGAGGATTTTATTCTTAAAAACGTTGTAAAAATTCGCCATATCCCGGCCATCATTGTTCAGGGTCGATACGATATTGTCTGTCCAGCGGAGTCCGCTTGGGAACTTCATCGAGCTTGGCCGGAAGCGGAATTTAAAATGATTCAAAGTGCAGGGCACTCCCTTTCAGAGGAAGAAATTGCTTCGACCTTAATAGCAGCAACTGACAATTTTTAAGGAAAGAATTAAAAGAAAAAAAGGATTCGTTGATGATCTCATAAGACCCAACACCCGTTGAAAAACATCAACGAATCCTATTTCTATGAAGTCTAATTCAATATACTCAGAGACTAAATAGTTCTAGCCCCCTTCCTATTAAACCAAACTTCTACTCTCGACTAAAGCTAACCCAATAAAGCTTTTATCAAGAGGATGTATGTGTGTGAGAGATTTATGCCTCACTTCTAAAATCTTCACAAGACCTATCTTCGTTATTTATCATTCTTGGTAAAATTTTCTCAATTTCCTGCTCTAAAGCAAGATCAGATTAGTAGCCGAACAACTTTCATAAGAGGGACTGATTGTGAAAGTGAAGCGCTACCGTCGATTTGGCTCAATTCGCTTTCCCCCACCCTTCAACCTAAAGAAAGGTTGTTAAAATATCCTCACGAGATTTTTTAGTGATCACGGGAACCTGAACGTCTTTTTCGGGAAGACCAACGCCTAATAACATAAAAGGACGTTCGTGCTCGGGCCTATTTAAAAGCTTTCCGAGAAATTGCATTCTCTTGGGCGTGTAAGTCAAGACGCTTAAACCAGACAGGTGAAGGGCCGATATGAGCATTCCCGTGGAAATACCGGCGGACTCTTTTGCGTAGTAATTCGTACTTTTTTCTCCCGCTTCATCCCAATCAAAATGACGGTAAAAAATCACGATAAGATAAGGCGCTTTAGTAAGAAATTCCTTTTCAACCTTGGGGTGAAGATGCTCTAGATCTTTTACCCATTTTTCATTAGGCTTTTCAACGTAGAAGCGATGTTCTTCAATCTCTGAAAGGGCCCTAATTTCTTCCTTTACCTCTGGGTTTTTAATTAAAGCAAAGCTCCATGGCTGCTTGTTGGCCCCACTCGGCGCTAGGCGGGCGACGTCAATCGCGTTGAGAATCACATTCTCCGGCGGGCACTCGGAGGAAAAATCCCGGATAGTGCGACGGTGAGTGAATACCTGGGCGAGATCCTTACTAATACTAAGGGCACGCTGGGAACAAAATTTAGGACTCGAGTAGGGCTCAAGCATGTCTTCCTCCTGATGAAGATAATTTAAGACAAGTCACCACATAAATAAATTGAAATTTATTCACCTAAGCTATAGACTCAGGATATGGCACTAAGTAAAACCACGTAATCATGGATAGTTATGTACTTACACGAGCATTTAGAGAAACTTAGATATTTTTATGAAGTCGCAAGGCTTGGCAGTATGAAGAGGGCCTCTGAAGCCGTTTTTATTACTCAGCCCTCTCTTTCTAAGTCAATTAAGGTACTGGAGGAAGTCACTGCAAACGACCTCTTTATTAGGCTTCCTCGCGGTGTAAAACTTACTCAAGAGGGAGAGATCCTCTTCCAATATTGTCATGAACTTTTCGCAGGTCTCAGAGACCTTGAAAAAAGATTGGATAATTCAACAGATCCGATGGCCGGCTCCCTTAGAGTCGGAACTTACGATTCTATTGGTATTTATTTTTGGCCTAAATTTTTGCGAGAGTTTTTGCCGCTCTACCCTAACTTATCTCTAGAGATTTCAACCGGCAGAAGTAGGGCCATGCAGGAAAAACTAGAGCTTGGAGAACTCGATCTGATTCTTGTCGTTAATCCAAACCAGACCCAAAATATTGAAGTGGATGTTGCCCGTAAAGATGTTTTTCACTTTTACGAATCTACGAGAAAAAAGACCGTCTATAAAACGATCGAGAAAGCCCCTTTAATTCTCATGCCTGATAGCTTTGGCTCTGGAGCTGCTCTCAAAGATAAGCTCAACTCTATGGAGCTTGGTGAAAGACAAGTCTACACCACATCCTCTTTGGAGTCGGTTAAAGAACTTACGGCCAACGGGATCGGGATTGGCTTTCTTCCGAGTCTTGTTGCCGATGACTTAGTTGCCAAGGGAGCTCTGAGTAAACGAAGCCTAGCTCAAGCCCCTAAAAGAGGGCTTTTTGAGCATACGATTGGTTTGGCCTTTCAAAAAAGTCGAGCTAATAATCCCTTGGTTAAAACGGTAGTAGAAGCCGTTAAGAAGCAGCTCTAGCATCTCGGCCGTCTCATTCCCTAACACCCCCCTTACCTTTTTTCAGAGGCTCTCCCTCTAAGCTTCGACTTTTGTACAATGGGACTAACGACCCTTATTGATGGAGAAAGAAGTGAAGAGATTCTGTGTGGCCTTATTTATTTGCGCCCCTCTTTTTTCGTCATGCCTTAATGTTGATACGGGAGAGCTTATTTTCAAAATTAAAAGTTCTTCAGATGCTTTGACTGGAGTTGCTGATGACGCCTCCTTCGATAATACCGAAGCAACTTACAAGAATGTCTCAAAACTTATATTCCAGAAAAAGTGTCTCTTCTGCCATTCTTCCCAGCGTACAGAGCTTGGAGTCAATCTAAGTCAGTACTCAAAAGTTTTCGGATTTAGCGACTTCTTCACCCCGATAGTCGTCAAAGGAGAACCTGAGGAGTCAGGTCTTTATATAGAAGTACAGTCCGGAAGGATGCCCCCTAAAAAGTCCCTCTCCCCGCAAGAAATAGCCTTTATAAAAAAGTGGATCCAAGAAGGTGCGATTGAATAAGCACTTCCTCTACGCTTTTTTGGCCCTCGTAAATCTTCTTTTTCTTCAAAGAGGATTAGCGGTAACTAACGGCCGTCTCACAGACCCGCTGGAGCATCCCTGGTTGGTGAAGATTGACACGTGCGCCGGAGTCATCATAGGCCCTCGCCTCATTCTTACGGCAGCTCATTGTGTTGCTGAAAAAACAGTGGGGCTCGTTACTTTAAAAACAAACGATGGTAACCGATTGCCTCGCTCTAGAGAAATTGTCGTTCACCCCCATTACGAATCTTGGTCCATCGATACAATCAAACGTAACGATATCGCACTAATCATCACATCCTCGAAGATCGAGACTAATGAGCTAGTATCCATCGCAAAAATTAAACCTTTAGGGCAGCCTATAACTAAATTAGAGCTAGCCGGTTGGGGAAAAAGAGAGGATTCAAGTTACCCTAGAGTTCCTTATATAATAGAGAATCTCTGGTCCCTACCAGGGCCCTCGTCTTCATTTTGGGAAGACACAAGACATTCGTTCTATCTCGCCAGTGACACCAATGATCAGGACTTCATGGGAAGCTTTTATGCAGGGGGCTTTCTCGCTATTGCTGTCAATTCTGATAGTGCTCAATCAGCGTGCAGAGGAGATAGCGGGGCTCCGTTAATTGAATCTCAAACTAATATGGTGGTGGGTATCGTCTCTCATGGCCAACAAGATTGCGCTTATCAAGCCTCCTTCTTTGCGACTCATATTTCTACTTACTCAAAGTGGATTCAATCTGTTCTTCATGACAGGGGAGCACTCAAGTGACTCGCCTTCTCCTCGCCATCGCCTTTCTTATGAGTATGACACCAAGGTTAAACGCTGCCATTTATGGTGAAGATAATCGTGCTCTCGTAGACAACTATTCAGAATCTTCCTTACGCCGTTATGCAAGATCGATCTTATCCCAACTACGAAAAAACTCACTCTCTGAAGTAGGCGCAGGAGCGTCTGCACTCAAAACAAAACCTCTTCATCAGCATGTAAAAAACTTATGCCTTGATGCACCTTTCGCTCAAGTTCCAACCTTCTCCCGCTGTACAGCATTCCTGGTTGCCCCAGACAAGATTGTGACTGCCGGCCACTGTATCAACAATCAAAAAGAGTGTGATGAAGCAGAGTGGATCTTTACCGATTCGCTAGATTTCGCTGAAACACAAGACCGAAAAATCATTGTTCCTAAAGAGATTCAAGTAACCTGCAAAAATCTACTCGCTCATCGTAAAAATTCAATTTCAAAGAATGACTACGCTCTTATTCAAATTGAACAAGTTATCAATGACCGCCCTTCTCTTATCTTTCGAAAAGAAGGTAAGATTTCGACAGAAGCCGACCTCTTGGTAATAGGTCATCCTACGGGCCTGCCCCTAACCTCAACTGATCAAGCTCAAGTCATAGACAACTCAAGTGACTTTCTATTTAAAATTAATAGCGATACTTTTGGTGGTAATTCAGGTTCGCCCGTCATTAATAGAGAAACGGGTCTTGTTGAAGGAATCTTAACCGATGGAGACCTCGACTATACCCTTGATCAAGAAAAGGGCTGCCTCATGCCCCACAAGTGCGATGAAAGCGGCTGCAAGGGAGAGAATACCGTCAGGATAACCAATATTGAACTTCTTGCTCCTGAAAGAGAGCCTTTAATAGAGCCCATTTTTAACCCAAGAATTCCAAGACTCTAAAGTGATCAATCTTTAGTCACTCTCATTGCAAGTCGACATCTCTGGTGGAGGCTATTCATAATTACTGGTTGTTACTGCCATTCCCCGTATTCATGAATAGACATTGTTTCGGCATGGCCATTGCAACTTAGCTGTCATACCTTCTTCACGGGCCTTCTTCACGATTTGTGTCAGGCTATGTATGACGGGTCCACGGGACCAGAGCGAGAGAGAGAATTATGGATATCAAACCAATGAACAAATGGATTCCGAACCTCAAAAGACCACTGGTGATTGCTGGTCCTTGTTCCGCTGAAACCGAAGAGCAAATGTTGGCGACGGCAAAAGCCGTGGTTCAAATTGAAGATGTTCGTATTTTCCGGGCCGGTATTTGGAAGCCCAGAACTAGACCTAATAGCTTTGAGGGTGTTGGAGAGGAAGGACTTAAGTGGCTCAACACCGTGAAAAAAGAAACAGGACTCCTTGTTACCACTGAGGTAGCAAACGCTGGTCATGTAGAGCTCGCCCTAAAGCACGATATTGATATTCTATGGATTGGAGCAAGAACGACTGTAAACCCTTTCAGCGTGCAGGAAATTGCCGACGCCCTAAAAGGAACGAATATTCCCGTTATGGTGAAAAACCCTATCAACGCAGATCTTGCCTTGTGGATGGGGGCTCTCGAGAGACTCAGCCTCGCAGGCATTGATAAACTCGTTGCTATCCATAGAGGTTTTTCAACCGCTCAGAAATCAGAGTACAGAAATGTTCCTCTGTGGAGAATCCCAATGGAGCTCAAGCGTCTCTTACCTGAGCTTCCAATTATTTGCGACCCTTCTCATATTACGGGCAATCGCGACCGCATCGCGCTTGTTTGTCAAAAAGCGATGGATGTAGACATGGACGGAGTCATGGTGGAAACTCACCCGACCCCCGATAAAGCATGGAGTGATGCTGCTCAACAAGTAACGCCAACTATGCTTGCTAATATTGTTAAAAATTTAAACCTTAAAACTGAGTTTTCCCCAGATAATACTTTTGAACAAAAGCTAGGCGATTTAAGAGGACAAATTGACTCTATCGATTCAGAAATAATTGAAGCTCTTAAGATGAGGTTTAATATCGTTGAGCGAATTGGCCAACTAAAAATGGACAATAAGGTCACGGCTCTCCAAGTGAGAAGAATGGATGAATTGATGAAAAAGGTCTCCGAACAAGCTACCAGCGTAGGACTCAGGGCCCTCTTTGCTCAAGAGATTTACAATGTCATTCACGAAGAGTCGGTAAAGCTACAAACAGAAAAAATGCGCTCATTTTTAAAGACGGAAGATGATGCAAAGACAGACGATTAAGATTAATATTGTAGCCTATGAAAAAAAGTAAATTCGCTACAAGAATAGAAAATGTCAGTGAATCCAAATCCGTGCGTTTGGCTTCGGTAATTGCCGAACTCAGCTCTCAAGGTGAAGAGATTATAAGCTTCAACGTAGGGGAGCCGGACTTTGCAACCCCAAGGGTTGTTATTGAAGCCACTAAAAAAGCACTTGATCAAGGACTGACTCGCTACGCTTTAGTCCCCGGTCAGCCTTTTCTACGTCAAGCCATCGCTGATAAACTAAATGCCGATCAAGACCTCGCCCTCACTTCAGAAAACATCTGTGTTAGCAATGGCTCAAAACAGATTCTTTATAGTATTTTTCAACTTCTTTGCGATCCAGGAGATGAAGTAATCATCCCTGCTCCCTATTGGGTTAGCTTCCCAGAGGCCGTAAAACTTGCAGGTGCCGAGCCTATATTTGTTGAAACGAGTGAAGGAAAACTTGATGCTCAAAAAGTCAAAGCGGCCATCACAGATAGGACTAAGTTGATTATCCTAAACTCCCCTTCAAATCCTTCTGGTTTGGTCTATAACGATGAAGAGGTCAAAAGGGTGGTTGCACTAGCGAGAGAGCATGATCTTTATATCATAAGTGACGAAGCCTATGAGGCTTTGGTCTTCGATAGAGATCAGTTTGTGGGACCTGCAGGATTGGCCGATAAAGATCTTGAAAGAACACTTATTGTTCAAAGCTTTAGTAAGTCTTTTTGTATGACAGGCTTTCGAATTGGATACCTAGCCGCTTCCAAAGAAATCATCACAGCTATGAACAAGTTCCAAAGCCATGTCTGTGGCAATATACCTGTATTTATTCAAAAAGGGGCTCTTGCCGCTCTAGAAAATCAAGTAGAGATTAAGGCGCATATGCGGGATGTCTTTTTAAAAAGACGCGATTTTGCCTATAAACTGTGCAAGGCAATTTTTCCAAAAACGCCTAAACCTGAAGGAGCTTTTTACCTCTTTCCAAGCATAGGTCCTGAACTTCTAAAGAAGTATCAAAGCGATGAAGCCTTAGCCCTCCATATATTAAAAAAAGCGAAGGTCGCTCTGCTGCCGGGAAGTTATTTTGGAGTCCCCGGAACCTTACGAATGGCCTTTTCAACGAGTGAAGAGAATATTAAAAATGGCCTAAAAGCAATCGAGGAAGTTTTATGAAAATTGGCCTAATTGGCTTTGGCCGCCTTGGAAAACTTATTGCTAAAAACCTTGCTCAAGATGCTGATCTTCTCATTTATGATGAAATTGATTATGCGACAGAGATAAAAGCTATTAAAGCCACGCCTGCTGGCCTTAAAGAGGTTTGCCAATGCCCGGTCGTTATTCCATTTGTTCCCATGAGCGCTCTGGAAGAGTTACTAAAAAAAATGAGTCCTCTCATCCGAAAAGATGCGCTCGTTATAGATGTATGCTCCGTAAAGATCGAGCCCGTTCGCTGGATGAAAGAAATCCTGCCAACAGAAGTTTCTCTGCTGGGTACCCACCCCATGTTTGGTCCCGACTCCGCAAAAAACACTCTCTTTGGCTCAAAGATCGTTTTATGCCCTGTTAGAATTAAAGATGAACTGCTTAGTGATATTATTTCCTACCTCGAAACCAATGGCCTTAAGGTTATTCAGGCTTCTCCTGATGAGCACGACAAGCAAATAGCTCACAGTCTCCTATTAACTCACTTTTTGGGCCGATCTCTGATGGACTTCGGAGCTGAGAGTTTAAGTATCGATACCAAGGGCTATAGAAGATTAATGAAAATTCTTGGAACAGTAGAAAACGACTCTTGGCAGCTATTTGCGGATATGAACAAGTATAACCCTTATGCCGACTCCACCCGTAAGGACTTCATCAAAAGCCTTTTGAGTGTGGACAAGAAGGTTGAGCAATGAAAATTGCTTTTCAGGGAGAAAGAGGCGCCTACTCAGAAGAAGCGAGCTTGCGCTTTTTTAACGATCAAGAAATAACCCCCATGGGTTTTGAGCTTAGTGAAGAAGTTGTCGATGCTCTCCTACAAAAAGAAACAAAGTATGCAGTCTTACCGGTAGAAAATTCAATTGTAGGAAATGTTAATGTTAATCTCGATCTTCTTTATAAAAGCGAGATCTACGCCATAGGTGAAATATACCTTCCTATTCATCATCACCTCTTAGCAATACCCGGTAGCGCTATTGGGGATCTTAAAAAAGTTTATTCTCATCCTATTGCCCTGGCCCAATGCCGAGACTATCTCAATCGCCATAAATTAAAGCCCATCGCCGACTACGATACGGCCGGCTCTTGCAAACAACTAGCGCTAAGGGCCGATCGATCAGAGGGCGCCATCGGCTCAAAGCTCTGTAGCGAAACCTATGGTCTTGAGATCATCGAGAGTAATGTTCAAAAACTAGCAGATAATATCACTCGCTTTCTTGTCCTCGCCCGTATCGATGATAAGCCAGAGGGGTTAATTCCGACGAAAACGTCTATCGCTTTTTCCTCAGGTCATCACCCAGGCGCCTTATTAGACTGCCTGCAAATTTTTAAAAAGTTTGGAGTCAACTTAACCAAATTAGAAAGTAGACCTATTCCTGAAAATCCCTTTGAGTATATTTTCTTTGTCGATTTTCTGGGGGGCCTTGAAGAGAGAGACGTTAGCGACTGTATTCGAGAACTGAGACGCAGCGCGCATCACCTTAAAATCTTAGGTTCCTATAGCGCGGGCGATAGAAAGCCTAAATAACTCACAGCACCTATTGACGAGTTCTTCTTTTTTTGAAAGTTTGACTTAAAAATCAACTTAAGGTGAATTCTTGTGAAAAAGCTAATACTTGCGTGCCTCTTTATCTTTATGACCCTATCTACGGCGACTGCCCAGAGGGCCATTAGCCTTAGGGCCAACTGCTTCATCAATGGTGGGTCTGTAGGTCACTGCGAAGCTTGTAACTATTCCTTTGCTCGCCCACTCTTTTGCCAAATGACTATTCAGGGACAAACAAGCTATGGCTATAGCTTCCAAGGATTTCAGGGAGGTTGGGTTTACAGCGGTCAATGTATCAGAGGCAATGTCTATGCAAACAATCCCTACAGAGACCCGCTCGTCTTCGCTAATGCATTTGTAAATTGTCGCTTCTAACCTACTTTTTCTAGGTCTACTCACTTTTGAAACTTGGGGCTTATCCTTTCTCTAATCAAGCCTACCTGGTAGTTGTAGGAGGTATAGAAAAGCTCTCTCCCTTTTTATTTCTATTTTTCTCGTACACACATGTGTACAGATATTGATCTCTCAAGCTTCATTCTCTTGAGTAAAGAACTTGGTTATCCTATTTTCTCCCTATCGAAACAATTAAGTTAAATCATTAACAAACTTTTAAAGGGAGAAAGAATGAAAACATTATCTTCATTATTTGTATTAACACTTATGTTCATATCGGCTCAAGCTAATGCTCAATACACAACTTGTCGCTCAAGTGGCGGGTCAGTTTGTGCTGTAAACGCCAGAACAAACCAATGTGGGCCATCTTGGGATCGTGATAACGGTGGAAATCCGATGTTCTTTTGTAACAAATTCATCGGTGAAAGAGTCTCAAACTACAATAGAGCAAACTACTTCTGTAAGAAACGTGGTGACTATGTTTGTGCTGTAGATAGAAGAACTAACCAGTGCACTCACTCGTGGAACCGTGAAGATCACAGTAACCCAATGAGATCTTGTAAAAGACATCTCGGTCAAGAAACTTCTAGCTTCAATAGAAGCAAGTACCGTTGTTCTAATACTGGTGGTGGAGTCTGCGCCCGAAGTATTGTGACTAACCAGTGTACTCACTCTTGGGATCGTGAAGACGTTCAAAACCCAATGTTTGCTTGTAAAAAGTTCTTAAGCAAGAAGTAAAAAGTATTTTCCAACAGGATGTGCGCAGGCCAAAGCCTGCGCACGTTTTATATTGTTATTGTTACAAGGTCAGAGTTAATAGATAGAGTGATGAGAGAATAAAAGACTAGCGCTTCAGAGACTCCAAATACTTTTTTTTCAGAGAATGCCGGATAAAAATAACTTCGATCAGGAAAAAAAGTAAAAAGGCGATATAGAAGCCAATTGTCTTGAAAAATAGCCATCGCTCTGTGCTCCAAGAGAGCGCAACAAAAGCCATAAATGAGCCATAAACAAAGAAAAGCCATCCGATGTGGCCCTCCATACCTTTAAGGATCTCAGGAGGAAGGTTATTTTTCTGCCCCATGCTCTCTATCATTTCTTGCATTAACCCCCTTCCCTTTCTTACTCGGTAGAGCATAAAGCCCCCGATGGCCCACCCTGTAAAGGCAGGCTGAAGTTTAAACCATATCCCTTCATCACCAATCAGGCTTATCCCACCAAGGACTAGAATCAAGTAAAAGTTGAACTTTGAGAGAGTATGAACATGCTGGGTGAAGTACTTTTCCGCTGCTATTTCTAAAATAGCGAGGGCAAGACCGCCCGATATTGCGATTCTGATAGAGTAGTTCTCTTCCAAATACCAATAGGCAATTGCCGGAATGAAAGAAATGAGGAAAAAATTTTTATTGCCCATCTATACCTATTTACCCCTGACGTTTCACTGAAGGGCTGGGTTTATTATGGCAATTAAGAAGCTTTCTTTAAAGTACTATGTTGATCGAGAGAGTTCTTATAGCTTTCAAATTGCTCACGCAACTCATGAGGATCCAGTATCTCGCTCTCCCCCTCAATCGAAGCTAGCCACTTAAAGAGCTCCTCAGAGACTTCGACGGAAGCCGCCCAAATAAACTCACCATCAGTATTGGTCGTGACATAAGGATTACCCAAGTAGTGAAACTCCGGCTTTAGATTAACTTTTTCAGGAGAGGATATTCTCAAGACTAGTCGCTCTTCATTGCCGGTAATGGAGCGAATAGCCAGTACAAAATCATCTATCTCTGGCCCCGCAAAGTTCGCTCTATAGTTATTACTATCGACAATCTTTACAGAGTTAATCTCATTAAATTCAATGCAAACGAGGCATCTGTCTTTTGTATCTTCGCCAACAAGAGAGAGTATGCCATCGAGAAAGACCACCTTGTGGACAAACACTTCCGTTATATTCTTAGGGCCTGTGCCTAACAGTAAAAGATCCCCGTAAAGACTCGCTTTATTAATCGCCTTCAGAATTGTTTCTCGATCAATATCCAAATTACTTGTCGTCATTTCCATATGAGCCTCTTCTTCTAAGATTTTATATAAGTCGCTTTTAGAGTTTTTCATTTCTATTCGCTTAAGCCCATCGGCGAGAGTGTTGTATATTTCTTTGCCTCGATAGGAGTCTAGTAAGGGAAAGTGAGCCTGCATAGCAATCCACTCACTAAGGCTAAAATCAATCATCATCCTTGGCTTTTTTCCATTGAAGCAAAGCCATGAACGTCCATCTTTCTTAGTCGTAAAAATGGGATAGTCGAATTTCTTTAGAAACGACACGACCTCTAAAATCTCAACCTGGGATGGATCACTTTCGAACTGAAGTGAGAGTTCTCCCAAAGATATATCCTCGTCGAGGGATTCAATGGTTGCCAATATCTTCCAGAAACTATCGTTCAGGATTTTGCTAGGTGTGGACATAGTGTCTACCTCATTAATTTCAGTAAGTTATTTCACATCACTGGTATTTAGCTGCCCAAGTACCGTACAAAACATATCGGGTATTACGGCCCAGACTTTAGTGCTTTTTTTCAAGATCACAGGCATAATAGTCCTATGCCCTTAAAATCATTGATGAAAAATCCTATTCTCGCCATTGGCATCCTATTTATGGTGATCTTTCTCTTTCAGCTTGGAGAAAAGAATAGTTGGCTTGAGTCGAGAAAGAGAAAGCTTATGCCAAGTAGCTGCAAGGCCGTAACGGTTAAGCTTGATCGAAGAATCCCTGCAAGTTGGAAAACGATCTGTGAGGGTAAAGACTTCAACAACCTCTTTGTTAATATGAACTTAGAAGAGGACAACAAAAAAGACAAAGACCAAAAAAGCCTAAAGCGGACCCTCTACAGAACTCTGGCGAATAATATGATTTTGACGGCAAAGAATTCTCCAGCTGACAACCTAGAGCGCACCAATATGATTCGCTTTAAACTCAATCATCCAAAGTTGGTTATTGATGCCTTAACTGAGGGTCGCTTTCTCGTAAAGCTCCAAACTCTCACCTCTGCTGAACTCATTGCTGAGCATTTAAAGGTTACAGTTCAGGTCAAAGAAAAACCCATCAAAGATTGAAGAGATTGAGTAATTGAAAGCTCTCGTCTGTAAAGGTATGAGAGTCAATTTCATATTGAAAGCAGTGAAGACCAAATCCTAACGGACTTACCTCTGCTCCATATAGAGTATCCCCCACAATAGGAAAGCCAACGAGAGAGAGCTGTGCTCTAATTTGATGACGTAAGCCCTCTTTTAGCTCCACTCTCAGAAGACTAATACGATGTTCTTCATTAAAGGAAGCTTTCTCAATAGAGAGATGGGCCTCTCTTCCTTGTGCATCCTCATAAACCTTTTTTCCAGAGGTGGAGAGCCAATGAATGAGCTGCCCTATCTCGCCATAGTCCCCTTCAACGACGGCCCAATAGAGCTTTTTGTCAGCTTTCTTTTCGCCCTTTCTAAGAGATCGTAAAAAGCTTTCATCTCGGCTTAAGATAATTAAACCCGAGGTTTCATAGTCCAACCGATAGAGAAGCCCACGATCATAACTCTCTTTGCCAAAGGGTTTGATGAAGTCGTAATGCTCTTCTTCACGAAGGAAGCTAATCAGGTTATCTCGCTCATAATAATGAAGAGGATGAGAATGAACGGAGGAAGGCTTACTCACCGCCAAAAATGAACTCTCAGAGCAGAGAATAGAAGGCTTTTTTACAGTGGTATCAAACTTAGGATTAGCCTCGAAGCGATTGAAGAGACTATCAGGTATCTGAATAACAGATCCATACTTTATTAATTTAAGTCGCTGCTTCTTTGTCAGAATTGTTTTTTTTATTTGAGCCTTTGAATAGCCTAGGTCAATGAGCGCTTGCTCAATGGTTGCCTCAGACCCAATCCAACACAGCTGCGCCACGACTAACGGGACTCAACTTTATGCCCAAGAGTGGAGACATCCCTTTTTCTTATCATAAACTCGACCCTCCTATTTTTAGTAGGATCTTCAGTTGCCTTGCCACCCAAGACAACGTCAGGACGGGTATCCCCAAAGAACATGGTGGTCACCTTCTCGGCCGGGACCCCTCTCGTTCTGAGACTTTTGGCAGCTGCGGCAGCTCGACGTGAAGAGAGGTCAAAGGCATCAAGCCCTCCCGGACCAACCTCACCTCTACTCGCGTGACCCATCACGAAGATAGTCCACTTATTTGTTGCCATTAATTTAAGAATTTTCTTATAGACTTCTACATTCAAGTCTTTTATCTCTATGCTTCCTTTTTCAAAGTAGATCTTGTCTTTTATGACGACCTTGATACCTTCACTCATCTCGTAAACATCAGCATTTTCAGCAAGATCAAATTCAGCAAGACTCGCGCGGGCCTGCTTAAGGGTTTCATCTGACTCCCTATTAATTTCTCTCTTATCGAGAAGCCCCTCCATTGTTAGAAAGTCTATTGGAAAGGGTTTGATAGGTTGTTGGGACTCTATCATTGTCGGTGAATCATCGGGGGACTTACCTCGTTGAATAACCTCCCCGTGCTTGAGAACATTACCACCAAAAGCATTTCGAATGGAACCTAGAGCAGCTTCGTACTTTGCTGACTCCGTTTTTGCAAAAGAGAGCAATAAAACGAAGAAAGTCAAAAGCAAGGTAACGAGGTCAGAAAACGTCGCCATCCAAGCAGGTAGCCCAGGAACACACTCCTCACACTTTACTGCCGGCTCATCTACAACATCTTCACCTAATCCACCGCCAGTGGCATCATCAGCTTCTTCGGCCATCTGTTACCCCTTTTTTATTCCTCTCCGCCTGTATCTTCAACGTCACGCTGAGATGGTGGTAGAAAGCTATTTAGTTTTTCTTTAATCAAACGAGGATTCTCTCCGGCCACGATGCCGAGGGTCCCCGCGATAACGATACTCATTTTAGTGATTTCAGCCTTGGATCTTACCGCTAACTTGTTCTTCACTGGGTTGCAAACAGCGTTCGCCAAGACGGCTCCATAGAAAGTCGTCAAGAGAGCAACTGCCATGGCAGGGCCAATTGCAGCTTGATCAGATAGGTTTCCGAGCATGATCACAAGTCCGATCAGCGTCCCAATCATCCCAAAGGCAGGACCATCTTCAGCGATGCCACCGAAAACTTCTACCCCCACTTTATGGCGCTCCTCGAGCGCATCAATTTCTAGTTGAAGAATAGAACTGATCACTTCAGGAGGTCTATTATCTGCCGCTAGTGTCATTGCTTTTTTCATAAAAGGATCGTCAATTGGCTGCTTTTCAAGAGCAAAGACTGACTCCCTTCTGGCCGTCTCTGCAAGCTTTCCAATTTCCTCGATTGTCTCTTTTGGGTCGGAAGGAGTGAAGAAAAACGCTTTCATTCCTACTCCAGCAATGGTTTTCACTACTTCCATCGGCCACTTAATAAAAGTTGAGCCAATGACACCGAATCCAACAACAATAACCGAGGGAATATCGATAAAGGCTACAATATCACCGCCAGCTAAAATTGAGCCAATGATAGCGCCGAAAGCAAGGACCAATCCAATGACCGTTGCGATATCCATAACTTCTTCCTTGAAAAGATTTTTTCTATAACCAATATTCGGAGGCTTAAGAATAAAACTGAAAGAATTTGTATTTAAGGTCTTGGGATCACATGCGATGGAAAGAATTTCCTGCTGCGTTTAAAAAAATAAAAAAACCCTACCAAAAAACACGAGTTAATCGGTAGGGCTTTTAATTTCCATAGTCCATCCTGACAGTGGAAAACTACTGTATCAATTCAATATTTGTTTTTTCTAGATAAGCCGTCATAGAAGCCCTTAAGTCGGTCAAAGTCATCTCGTTTTCACTTACGAGTAACTCTGATTTAATAAAGTCTACGGGGAAACCTGTCATCTCAGACAAGGAAACCAAGTTAACCTTAGCTTCCGGGCTTGTCTCACTCCCTTTAGAAGGTACGCTTTTAATACTATCGATGGCCGCATCAGCATTCATCACACACTCCCTTGTGTTCTACCCTTTGCCTCTTTCCCTTATCCGAATTTTAACCCGGCAAAGATTAAAATTGAGAAAGGCAGCAAATCGCACATATCCTTGCGCTATATAAAGATGATACTGACAGGCTAAATTTTATGTCAACTCAAACACCTAAGTGTAAGAAAGTATTAGAGCGTTAACGTATCGGATTTATTGATAAATGGTTCGATTACTAGAGCAAAAGTCGGGAAAAACTCTGAACTTTGTCCCACATTTCCTGATATTCTGACTCAAGACTGCTCTCAAAAGTAATTCCCCCGCCGGAGTGATACTTCAAAACACCCCGATCGCAATCAAGTTCTCCTGATCGAATATTGATACTTCCTTGTAGAGTATTAGCTGTCTTAATGACCGTTGAGCCGCAATAGAAGCCCCTCGGCTCACCTTCTAACTCATGAATGATCTCCATAACCCTAATTTTCGGTGCTCCCGTAATAGAGCCCCCTGGAAAGAGGCACTGGGCTACTTTCAAAAGTGTTGTTTCAGGAGCAAGGGCCGAGCGTAAATGGGAGTAACTATGAAGAAGGCCCGGCACTATCATTTTTTCTTTCTTTGCCAAGACATCCGCCCACTGACCGGTGAGACGACTAAGGTCACTGCGCATGAGATCCGTTATCATGAAAAGCTCAGATTCGTCTTTTAGGCTTGAGCTCAGTTTACTCCATGCCGATTGTTCATCATCCCTTTCCATACTTTGAGTTCCCTTTATGGGAAAAGTTTCCACATGGAAGCCGTTGTCTTCTTTTTTAATTTGAAAAAGACATTCCGGGCTATTACTCAAGAGAGCAACTTTAAGACCTTTTATGCTCGTAAAGCTGGCATAGCGTCCTATCGATTCCCGATCTTTCCAACAGTGAGCAAGAAAGTTTTCAGCACTAGTAGGAGCGAACTTAATGAAAAAGGGAAAGGTAAGATTATATTGATAACAATCCCCTCTTCTCAAATGACGAAGTCCCTTTTTAAATGCTTCACCATACTCTTGCTCACTAGGGCCTTTGGTTTCAATTCTTAATAAAGGGGCTAAACGACTTAGTAAGATCGGCCTTTTCTCTGAAAATTCAAAAAAAAAGCCCATTGGAGTATCTTGATCAAGGCAGAGATCTACTTTCGACTCTAACGCCAGCCCAGCTTCATAAAAGAGATGAAAAACCAAAGAAGCCGACTCATCAAGTTCATCAGAGATTTTCACTTCTTCCATTTGATTTTTTAAATCGACCAAGCCACCAACAGCGGTTTCACCAGTTAGGAGATTTGAGGTCATCTCAAGAGTATAGGAGTAAGCCTTTTTAATTCCAGTGAATTCAAAAAGGACGCCTTCTAGGGCCGCAATAAATATAATGGGAGAATCAGAGTTACTTATCATCACCCTGAAAAGATAAATTTTCAAAGCTAGTATACGATCCAACCCAAGCTAACTTTGCTGTTCCTGTTTCACCGCCACGGTTCTTACCGACAATAATTTCCGCAACACCAGGCTCTTTTGTATCAGGGTTATAAACTTCATCACGATAAACAAACATGACAATATCCGCATCCTGCTCAATCGCTCCAGACTCTCGAAGATCAGCAGTGGTAGGCCGCTTGTTAGGACGGGACTCAACCCCCCTATTCAGCTGAGAAAGAGCTATAACAGGACATTCAAGTTCTTTTGCCAAAGTCTTCAACCCCCTACTCATTTCAGAGATCTGCTGTTCACGGGAAATATTTTTATTGTGAGGGTTCATCAGTTGAAGGTAGTCGATCACAATAAGCCCAAGTCCATGCTCACTTTGAATTTTTCGACATTGAGACTGAATATCAAGAATAGTGGTTTCACCATTGTCGTTAATAAAGATGGGAAAACTTGAGAGTTCTTTAACCGCATTGCCTATATTTCGAAGGTCTGTATCGAGAAAGTTTTTAGTTCTCAATCTTTTAGAGTCAACTTTCGCCTTGGAGCTCAAAAGACGCATCGAGAGTTCTTTATCGATCATTTCCAGCGAGAAGATAGCAATGGGCAAGCCATGCTTTGCACATACATTATTTGCAATATTCAAGGCGAGAGAGGTTTTGCCCATGGCAGGTCTAGCGGCCAAAACAATAAGCTGCCCAGGCTGCATACCAAGCAAAAGAGAATCTAGTTTTGGATAACCGGAACTAAGGCCCTGAATCTCTCCAGGGTTTCGGGACATATCTTCTAACTCTTTTAGGTTTTCTCTTAAGCAATCATTTAGCCTCTCCATCTTGCCTGATTTGGCGTCATTGGTGAGCTTAAAGAACGCGGACTCTACTTCTTGTATGTAATCTTCCGCCTTTCCTTGAAAACCTATTCCCTGCTCGGTGACCCTCATCGCTGTACGGACAATTTCCCTGAGCGAGGCCTTATCCTTTACCGTCTTGGCATAATGATAAATATTTGCTGAAGAGGCTTGATCTTCTACAAGACTAGTAAGGGCGCTCGTGCCGCCAACATCTTCTAGCTTTCCCGCTTCATTCAATTTAGAGCTCACGGTGACATAATCGACCGGCTGATGGTCCGTGGCCAACTCTTTTACAGCGTTAAAAATAGCGCCATATTTGGGATGATAGAAATCATCGCCATGAATTTTCAGATCGGATATTTCATCGAAAGATTGCCCGTCAATTATCAAGCAGCCCAAAAGAGATCTCTCGGCCAAAAGATCGTGAGGCAGTTCCCTCGTTTGTGACTTTGAATTTTGAGGAGGATTGGGCATCATATCCATAGAAGTACTTCTCCAAAAAAAAACGGCTCGCCCTAAGGCAAGCCGCTCTCTTATTAGTTTTGTCTATTTTATTAGCTTCTAAGCAATTCGTCAGCTTCTTTAGCGAGTTTTTGCTCTTCAGTAAGAGGTTGTTTTTCCTCAGCTTCAGCACTTTCGCCTTCCTCACCTTCACCAGCTTCCGCGGCTTCTGCTTTCGCTTTCTTTCTCTTAGCGGCCGCTTCAGCTTTAGCTTTCATCTCTTCTGCTTGCTTTGGATCCATATCTACATTGACAGTAAATTGAGCCTCAACACCGGCAAATAACTTTGCCGTCACAACATAAGAACCAACTGATTTAATTGGATTATCAACACTAAGAATTCTTCTCTCAACGCTAATACCTTTAGCCTCTAATTCTTTAGAAAGCTCAACAGTAGTAACTGTTCCAAAAAGTCTTCCGTTTGATCCGACCTTCTTAATAAGGTCAAGCTTTGTGCCATTAATTTTCTTGGCAACAGCTTCAGCCTCTGCTTTTTGCTCATCCATTTTTTTAGACAACATTTTGTTGTAATGCTTCATTTGAGCACTGTTAGACTCATCAGCAAGAACTGCTTTTGAGTGGGGAATAAGAAAGTTTCTTGCGTATCCCGCAGAAACATTTACCACTTCACCGATATTACCGAGTGAAGCTACTTTATCAGTTAAGATAACCTTCATAATGTATCTCCTTCATTATTTTTATTGTTAAGAAAGCGGCGAAAATCAATCCAAGTATCTAGAACCCCTAAGAGCGCTAGAATTTGATAACCCATAACCACGGTGAAAAAAATCACCATCGATCTGAAAAAACCAAAAATTCGCCAGTAATTAAGTACATCGCTAAGAATGCCAAAGCCTTGGAAAAAGTAGAAAACGCCCATTATCAATAAAGCATTAAAACCGACAACCTCCGCCCAAGAATCAAAGTAGCCGTAAAGTTGGCCGACACTGATAATGAGAGCAAATATTAGAGGCCATACCATTAGGAATGGAACCTTAAAGGAAGTTAGAGCTTTAAGCTGAAACGGATAAGAATGGATGCTTCTCCACAGAGGTCCCATTTTAAGAGCAACAAATGTACCAACCCAAAATGAAATAAAGACACCTATAAAAATAACACCGAAACCATATTTCATAATGGGGTCGACGATAATCTTTGGATCTTTCATGACATCTTGAAACTGATCAAGCTGCATCTTTGGAACGCCTGGCTTATCTTTCCATAGTTCGTAATAAGTCGTTGATGCCTGAGTCACATAATTATCAAGTACCTTTGGTAGACCGCCTTCAACACTGAAGTGGAAAACCGCGATAGCAGAGATAATAAAAGCGAACATGCCAAGACCATTGACAACAATCCCTCTAATAGGATGAATCTCTTTACGAACAATATTAGAAATCAAATAACCATAGACCAGTGACATTGGAAAAGTTCCCAAAGCAGAGCCTTGATAAACCTTAACCTGAATAAGAGCAAAGGCGAGGGCCGTTCCTAAAACACCTAAAGCAATTGTTTTTTTCTTTCCATAAAGAAGAAAACAAAGAGTAAAGGGAATAGAAGCAAACAACGCAAATGGTTCAAGGCTTGCAAATAAAAAGGCTAAAAAGCCTAGAAAGAGAAGCTTTGAATTATTCAGCTCAGGAAGATGATCCGTCGTCCCTTCTTGATAGAAGGTTTCCGTCTCGTCCTTTGAATGTTTGTCTTGGTTATCGTCGTTCATCATAAGTCGGCACTAGCCTCTACAGGCGAACCTGAGCGATACGATTAGAAACAAAGCTAGCTACGCCAATTTGACGGGCACGCTTAATTGCTGTCGTTGCAAATCTCTGATGCTTACGGCTTACACCAGTAATACGAGCAGGAGAAATCTTACCGAACTCATTAATAAGCCATGTAAATGTCGCTGGATCTTTCCAATCAGCAGTTACAGAGTTGGAGCGGAAGTAACAAGACTTACGACGAGCAAACTTCTTAGGGTTGTCGTTGTCATCATCACCCTCTTTGTCGGTAACTGAACCTTTATAGGTTTTAGAGAATGGAGTTTTGTAAGCTTTAACAACTGCTTCACGGTCATCATCTTCACCTAGGGCGATAAACATGTGACGTAAATGGGAGTCAGAGATCTTAAGACGACGAATCAATTCTTTATTGTTTTCGTTGTTTGCCTTAAAAATAAAATAAACAAAGTGACCGTTTGTTGAACCTTCGGTCGTGGCTTGTGCGAGGGCCATTTTCCCCCACTCATCTTCGATGAAAACTTCACCGTCGTGAGCTTTAACAACTTCATGAACCAATGCCTTGAGGGTTGCAACCTCTTGGTCATTAGCTTCGGGCTTCGCCACAAGGGCTAACTCATAAATCATAAAAAACCTCCTGGACTAAACGGCTTACAGACACGATGTCGTAAGCGGGGCTTAGTAAATGTCAAAGCGCGTAATGTAGCTTAAATCCCAGTCGTTGACAACAGAACACCTCGTTTTAACTGGTTTTGCTCAACAAGACGGAGTGCACAAAATTGATCTACGATGTAAGAATAAGACTACCGAAAGAGGGCCGACGCAGAAGCCCCAAGCTGAGGGTTGTAATGATTAGGGTTATCGTGGTGATTCTTGTGAAAATAAACCCCACTGCCAAAGAAATTCACGAACTTATAGTAGATGTTAGAATCTAAATTTAGCACGATCACCTCTCCATTCTCTTGAGATTGGTGGGTGATAAAGTTGATATGAGCAAACACAAACATATGAAAAAGGTACGACGGAAGAAAGAAGGTCAAAAATAAGCTTGGACCAAAGAGGAAGAACCAGAAAGCGGCCCTAAGCGGGACTCCGGCAAAGTGAAAAAAGGCCGATGCACCGAAAATCAGCCTATTGGATCTATTATCCCCATGGAACTGAAGAAATTTTTTAAGGACCGGCTCAGTTCCTCCAAAGTTATTGGCGAAAAAGAAGGGAATAAATTTCTTATTCTTCGGGTTGTGCGGGTCTAGCTCGGAGTCAGAGTGAACGTGATGCATCCGATGATTTAATTCGAAAGCCGCCATTCCTAACAACACATAGACACCACAAAGCTCGCCGGCAACTTGATTCATCCATGGCACTTTCAGATTTCCGTGGACACAATTATGAATGAGAACAGGGGCCTTCACGCCGATGATAAGGCCTAGTGGAAGAAGGTAGAGACCTGAAAGCGATAGTGAGAAATCAGTAAAAATGCTAAAATCAAAATAAACGACCTGAAGGCTAACGATAGCACTCATGACGATCAAACTGCAGATAAAGTATCTTAAGAGATAATACTTATCTTTCCTAAATTTTCGCCAATGCCTTTGCATCTGATTTCCTCTGATTTTACTTTTTGGATTTGAGAGTTACTTAAAAACTTTGGGTTGTATAGATTCGGATTCTTGTGATGATTTTTGTGATAGTAAATTCCATCTGCGACGAAGTTTACAAACTTATACCAAGGATTAGAGTCTTTATTAAGGATAGCCGTTTCTCCATTTTCATCATCCTGATGGGTTATGTAATTCACGTGAGCAAAAGTGAAGGTAAAGGCTACAAAAGCAGGAAGATAAATCATGAGCATTAGAGCTGGTCCCAAGAGTGCGTAAAAGGCAAGCAGTCGCAAAGGAATACTGATAAAGTGAACCGCCACATTGTAATTGAAAACAGCTTTCGTTAGGGAGCTTTCACCGTGATACTTATAAAATCTCTTTCGGATCACATCTACCCCTGAATGCAAGCAAGTGAGGAGATAAATCAAAAATCCTTTTTCCATTGGAGCATGGGGATCCTCATCGGTATCTGGTTTTGAGTGATGAAAAGTATGATTGATACAAACAACCCCAAATGAGATCAAAATAAACTGGGAAGATAATTCGCCAATTAAGAAATTCAACTTTTTAAAGTTACCGTGAACAGCATTGTGCATGATTGTAGGAAGCTTAATCCCAAGTAAAAAGGCAAGAGGAGTACCGGTAAAAAGGAGCGCATCAAAATGGACGACTTTACCTAGCTCTAGTGAAAAAGCGATCAAGGCCACACTTAAAACGGCGATTAGCTCAATGGTAAGGTACAGACTAAGAAAGGACATTTTAGTCCTAAAGCTGCTCCAAAAATACGGCATGTTTCTCCCGACAGAACCAGAATATTTAAATCGTTAGCTTGGAAATCACAAAATAACACTTAGCGCTAACTAGACATCAATATTCTTAAAAATAGGTAAAATCTATAGGGGCAGCTGACCTATTTTTAATGGCTTAGCTCTTGCACTACACTACATACTATGAAAACAAAGCTAGCTAATCAGTTTAATGAAATAATGAACTCCAGTGAGCTCAATGAGCTGATAAACAGAGATCTTCTTGTCAGCGTCCTTCAGCAATTCGAGGTCATTGATCCTCAACTCAACTTTAGGATTCAATTTGAACAAGGGGAAATCTCAACCCTTTTACCTAGGGAGTTCGACGGATCTTTTTTTTCGGAATTGATCTCTAAAGTAGGGGAAAGTGCTGAGGAGAATACTTACCTAGCCTCTTTTCTCAATGAACTCTCAAAAGAGGATTGGTCCCAGATCACTTGTTGCTTAGGCGAGAGCCGTTTTCAGCAATATCAGGCATTGGCGACTCTGTTAACCTTTGCTTACGCCTTAGAAAAGATAAATACTCTCGCAAACCTCTCGCCTGAAAACCTAAGAGTTTTGGTTACTCACTACCAAAGAATAAGAAAAGAAAAAAACTACTACCGACTGGGGAATCTTCTCGGCATGATAAAGCTACACTCGATTGAGCTTCCTCTCGTTAGGTTTCTAAAGGCCCACAAAAAAAGGAAGATGGGCGCCAGCTTTGCAAAGTTCCTTTTAAGTTTTAATATCTTTGAGGCACTTTTAGTTGATCTTGCTACAGGCTTTTGGGATAACGCCAAAGTCGCATGGACTCTCATCAAGTTCCCCCCCAATTTTAAAGCCTTCTTTTTTCGCTCCTTTAAAAAAGGAGCTGGCTCTCGTTTTAGCGATGACAATCACTTTTTGGAACTCTCACCACCAAACCCAAGGGAGTGGGCAGACTTGTATCAAGTGTGGAATATGGCCTTTGTCTCCCAGTTTGAAGGGGCGCTCTTTTTATTAGTAAAGCTCTTTATTCCCTCGGTCGCTGGTTATAACGAACGTCCCCAGCAGTATATGCATCGACGAATAACCGCTATGCACTTTGCCATGCATTTTCTAGATTTTACGAACCACCACTCCTACCTACCCATAAACATTAATAAAACGAGCGCTCTCTCCAAAGAACTAACCAAAAAATGGACAAAGTACAACAGAGAAGCCGCTATGAAGTATGAATGTTTAAATAGGGATCGATCATAAAAAATGCCATCATCAGCTCCATTTTAAGACGACAAAAAACATCGATTTTTTTAACTGTTATTTTTGTAGCTCTCTTTACGCCGAGCCTCTTTCAAATCACCTCTGATTTTCAATATAGAATCTGGTTCAATGAAGACAACCCAAAGCTTCGGGAATTTGACCAATTTCAAAAAAGATTTGGAAACGATGAGATGCTCGTAATTGGGGTCACTGATCGAAAGGGAATTCTTCGTCAACAGAATGTAAGCCTTCTTTATCAGCTCACAGAGGTGCTATGGAGGGTTGAGGGTGTCATTGATGTCGACTCCCTCAGCACGGCTTATAAGACCGAGACGACCAAGGACGATATTATTATCGAGCCTTACCCGGCCACAGGAGAGGAAGTCATCAGCACGATTAAAGAGGCCATAATGAAAGATGAGATGGTCATAGATTATCTGCTTAACAAGCAAGGAACTCTTAGTCTTCTTTACGCTAAACAAAAGCCTTATTTTAACGACGCGCCAAATGAGCAACTGATCATTCAGCAAGCAAAAACTATTATTGAAAAATATAAGCGTCTCTACCCCCACTTAGAATTTTTTATTGCTGGTGGCGTGGCTGTTGGAGACGCTTACAAAGATGTAGCGATGCGAGATTTTAAGGTACTCCTACCTGTTATGTTTCTTCTAATCGCTACTCTACTCTTTTTCTTTTTTAAAACAATTATTGGCATCGCCGTCCCTTTCGTTGTCACAGGTTTTTGCGCCCTAATTGCAATGGGCTTAAGCGGCCTTTTCCAATTTCCCTTCAATAATATATTGGGACTTGTTCCTCAAACCCTTATGGGTATTGCCATGGCAGATACTATTCATCTTCTCGTGAGCTACTATCAAGCAAAGAGTAACGGAGCCAGTCCCAACAGTGCCCTCAAGTATTGTCTAGAGAAAAACTTTGTTCCAACTCTACTAACGAGCTTTTCTACCGCCCTAGGCTTCCTTAGTTTTATGAGCGCCTCCATGAAGCCCATCGTTCATTTTGGTCTTCTTTGCGCTCTAGGCACTCTTGCGGCCTGGCTTCTGTGTTTTGGTCTAAGCCCTCTGATTGCTCTTTTTGATAAAAACCCCTCTCTCAAAGCCAAAAAAATGGGGGGAAGCCTTCCTTTTTCTAAGTCACTATTAAAGCTCATCGAAAATAAAAGTGCGCTTATTGTTACAGGTGGCCTCTTCTTTGCTGCCCTCTCTCTTTTCGTAGGCCTTCAAAATGAAGTGAACACCAACCCCATTCAATATTTTGATAAAACGGTACCTGTTCGCCAAAGTCACGATCACCTGATTCAAGAACTAGGTGGCTTACCAGGTCCCGAACTCGTTATCGACTCGGGAGAAGATGAAGGCCTCTATGCCCCCTTATTCCTGACTAAGGTAGATGCCTTTATTGAAGAGCTATTGCTTGATAAGAAAATCTTAAAAATCAATTCAATCATTCCTATTTTAAAAAAAGTTAATCAAGCACTTTATGAAAATAAATCAGAGGCCTATAAAATCCCAAAAAGTAGAGGAGCTGTTGCCGAAGCCTTACTCGTTTACCAAATGAGCCTAAGCCAGGGAAAAAGCCTTAAGGAGCGCATTAGCTTGAAAAACCGCTATATGAGGGCAAGTCTCTTATGGTCTCTTCAAGAAACAAAGGCTTCAAGAATTAAAATCGCAGACATAGAGAGACTTGCAAAAAAACATCAATTAAGTGTTCAAATAACGGGAAAAGCGCCTCTATTCATTGGCCTTAATAAGCAAGTTTCAAACTCCATGATAAGCTCAATCAGCATCGCTCTATTACTCGTTAGCCTCTTTCTTTGTTTTACTTTCAGATCATGGAGGCTTGCTTTAATTTCTCTGATCCCAAATATCCTTCCTCTGGCTATGGGAGCCATGGCGATGAAACTTTTTTCTATTCCTTTAAGTATTGGCTCTGCTCTCGTCTTCTCGGTTTGCTTGGGTATTGTAGTGGATGACACGATTCACTTTCTTCTTCACTTTCAAAACCTAACCAAAGAAGCACCCCATCGGGCCACAATAGATATACTAGATGAAATTTTTCAAACAACAGGCTCTTCGATCCTAACCACCACCTTTGTCCTTGCCATGGCATTTGGGCTCTTTGTTTTGGCCCAATTTCAATTGAATGTTCACTTTGGATTGATTTCCGCAACGATCCTACTCAGCGCACTTGCTGCTGATCTCGTTCTACTGCCAGCGCTTCTTTACCGTTATCGTAATAAAATTACCAGCCAAGCTTAACTTGATTACCGGCCTTTAAGTCCTCTAGCTTATAGAAGCGGCCTCCCCAGTAAATCCCTCCCCGAAAAGAACAAAGGGCGTAGGCCCTAAGAAGGATACAACCAAGCAGAAAGAGTCCTAAGGGATGAAGCACTAGGCAAAGAAGCTGGGTATGCGCACGCCTCCTAAGAGTAAGAGCTAAGGTTGCTAGACTTGCGCCATAGATAAGGTAGAGAAAACTCCCAATAGGAGCTCCAACTTGATCTATAAAAAGAAGTGGAAATAAACCGGCCGTAAAGGTTGCTGCCACATTCAAGCCCAAAAGCGAAAGTTTATAGTTGGTGAATCCACCGACACTATTTTTCTCTAAGCCTCTCATCATTTCAAAAGCATCGTTATACCAGACAAAGGAGAGCCCCTTGCCACGAACTCCAAAAAATTGAGACAAACCGCCTGCCTTTCTCATCATCTGTGCCAGTGCAACGTCATCTGCTAGTTCCATTTTAAAAGACTGAAGTCCTGCCGTCTTTATGTAGCTAGAGCGACGAACCATATTATAAGCACCCATTCCCTTTACTTGGGCAGCAGAGCAGTTTGGGGGCTCCTTCCACGGCCTTCCAGATAAGGTAAAGAGCAGCCTCGATGTACTTACTAAAAGATCGAGAAAGAAGGTATTGCAAACGACGTGACCCAATATAGATAGGTGATCAAGACTCTCTTGCTCGAAGGCTAAAATAGAGTGATCCAAAATAGCTCCATCGATCGATATGTCGGCGTCAGTAAAGAGAATAAATTCTCCCGTTGCCCTTTCAGCACCAATCGACTGCGCGTGTACTTTCCCAAGCCATCCGCTGGGAAGCTTGGTGACTTCTACTTTTACGACCCTTGCATCTTGTTGTTGAAAACGATCAATCACGAAAGAGGTTGAGTCCTGTGAGCGATCGTTGACGACTATAATCTCAAGGTTTTGATAACCATTTCTACAGAGCTGATTTAAGGTCGCATTTAGAATTTCCTCACCGTTTCTGACTGCAATAACAATGGATATTTTTTTTTGATGCTTAAGGGGTTTCTCTGCTTGATTCTCTTCAATCGACGTATCGTGAAAGTCTTCAATGAATCGTAGGCTAAGCTGAGCACGAATAACGAGAGCACAGTAAACAAGCCAAACAAGTACACCTAAAGAAAGAACTAAGATCGCATACCCCATCTCTAAGGACTCTGAGTAGAGCTAAGAGAAGCAGGAAGAGTCACCATATCGATTGAGCTTCCGATACTCTTACAAAGGAGTATGTAACGAAACATACCATCAATAACTTCAGGATCTAGATGAATACAGTTTTTGGGAATATCTACAGAGAGCCTAGCTGGTCGATAGAGAGCGTCTCCTTCTTTGATCATTGAGTACAGTCTACTTCCAAAAATAAGAGTGCTATTAATAAAAACACCTGGAATCATTTTATCATCCTTAGCGACAGCAATTGGAGTCAATGATTCGGAGAACTTCACACCTGGGAAAGAGCTCTCCCGATTAATTCTCAGTCGCTCGGAATTCCCTTTTTTATCGAATGCCTGAATAAAGTAGCGAGTCTCAAAGATACTTGTGGCAGCTTCATCATCAAAGGTGCTTATTGTGTCAAAGACAGGATCAGACCAGTTATTTGTACTAACCTCTAGCGATCGTGAACGACGACTTAAAGGGTTCCAGACGTATGAGCGAACTTCATCTCTCTTAAGTTGGGCAACGAAGTTAACGTCTCCTGTGGGTTGACCCAGGTTAGAGTTATTTAAGCCAATAACGGGTCGACTTGAGTTCCCAGCGATTAAGCTATCTGGGAAGAAAACTTCAGAAAAACTTACCTCAGAGATCTTTGCCTCATAAAGAAAGTAGCGTCTTGAAAACTCTTCACCCGCCGTTACAAAACCTCTTAAAATACCTTGGCGCTTATCTGCAGGTCCCTGAGGAAACGGCTTCTCAATGAAGAGGCCAAGCCACGGACCTACTTGAAATTGAGACCGAACTCTTTCAATCAATGAATAGGAGTCGACGACCCTCAATTCAAACTCCTCGCGGCCCTCTTTCACTATAGGATTAAGGTAGTAGAGGTGGGGAATTTTTAGTTCACTCGGTATTCTGTCGAGAATATCCGTCGTATTATCAGCGTCGGGCGTAGTAAAGTTAGTAAAGTAGGCGGGAACCTTAAGAAGTCCCTTATCAGTTTTAATTGAGTAAAATTCGAACCGTGCCATTTCCTTGTAATTAATGGGAAAGCCTCTGTAATCCAAAAGGGGAAACTCAATTCGCCGAGAAGCTGCGAGAGTTTTATCTTTTTGGCCAAGAATATAATCGAAAGTTAGCCGGTTTTGCTCAACATTAACCCCCATTACCAAAAGATCAATTACACCATCGAGATTAAGGTCTGTGTCATATATTGAAATCACTTCATGAAGCTTTTCTACTTTGAGGGTCTTTTTAATCCACGAGCCTTCTTCTCGTCGAAGAAAGTCGACAATTGTTTTATCATCCGTCTGGGCCGCAGCTGTTTGCACGTAGTAAGCTGGCGTTAAGGAGAGGGCTTCATCATTGACAACCTTGGTGGTTCTGAGAGCTTTTCGAGATCCCCTAAAGAAAGTTAAATCATTGGCCTCAAAACCCTTAATCTTACTGGCTTTAATTTCCTCGTTAAGGCCGAGTTCTCGTCCGAGATCTCGAGCAAGAAATAATGTAGTCCGAGCCTTGAAAGAAGCCTTATTTTGGGTCTGAATGGTGATTTCAATGTTAACTTGATTATCTGCGTTTAAGTCCTCAAGCTTTCCTTTGACCAACACGCGTCCCTCGCGCCCAAGCTGCAGGTTGAGCTGGGGATTTGGTATCTCGAAGGTCACGTCCTTTCTATCGGTTTTAATAGCTACTGAAACACCTTCTTCATCTTTTATAAGAGTTTTAACGGGAATCGAGAAGAAAAACTCACCATTACTATGGTCGAAGTTAACATCCAGCAGGTCTTTGAAAATAGGCATAAGAAAAGTATCTGGACTGCTGATTAAGGCCTTCTTCATGCTGACAAGTCCATATTTTGAAAACTTACCTGCGGTTTCGCTAAAATGATGACTTCTCGCTGATGAATAAAGACGGGCCTTTAGTGCATCAAGCTTAATACTTGGGTTTTGTAGTTTAAGCGAGGCTACTATAGCTGCGATAAACGGAGCGGCCTGGCTGGTTCCTTTTTTAGATTCATAACCCTTAATTCTTAGAATCCTAGATTCAACTTCATTGACAGGGTAGGTTGAAACGATAAATTCTCCAGGAGCGAGAATATCGACCTTTCCTCCAAAATTTGAAAATTCTGCGATTTTTCCTTGATTATCGACTGCCCCGACACAAATCACATCAGGGCTGGTGCAGGGATAAGTTGGAACTTGCTTATTGTTATTTCCTGCAGCGACAACAACAGCGATATTTTTTTCTGCGGCGACCTCCAGAGCTCTCTTCATCTTAGGGGACTCTATTAATTTGGGCCAACCAATCGACATATTAATAACGTCGGCCCCTCTTTCTATTGCGTACTGAATACCATCGGCAAAATAATCTGTAATGATTCTATTGTTGTAGACAAATTCATTCGTTTTCTTACTTAGGACTTTTATTGGCAGCACTTTAATTCTGGAGTCAGCAACCCCAGCAACCCCAAGTTTATTATCTCTAATGGCCGCAATGATGCCCGCAATGTGCGTACCGTGACCAGTATCGTCTGTGAGGTCGAGATTACTTTCAAGAACATTGATACCCGAGCAAGGTTTTTTTGAGTTATCCTCACCATCAGGACACAGTTCTCTATCAACATAAATTCTGCCGGCAAGATCAGGGTGTGAAATATCTAAGCCAGAATCGAGTATGGCAACAACGACTTCTCTATCCCTCGGGATCTCAAATTGATCAAGGGAGCTCCAGTCTATATCCATTCCAGGGGTGCCCATAATTGAATCCCTAGATAACTCCCCGGAACTTCTTAATAAATTCTGTCCATTATTCTGAAGACCCCACTGCTTGCTAAATAAAGTGTCGCTCAAGCCTTGAGCCGCGAAACAGGAAGTTGAAGCTAGGCCAATAATAGTGAGACAAGTACTGATGATGATGTTTTTCATTACAGTGCCTCCCTTATCCATAATCCGTTAAATTCACCATTTTGAAAATCCATGATTTCTCTTACCTGATCAATGGGACCATTCCAATGACGCCCCTTCACTCTTCCTAGAGAATTGGAGCGAATTGGTTCATTCAAGATTTCCGAATCTTTTCTAAAGCCATTTATAACCCCAAAAACATAAATATTATCTTTTCCTAGTATGTCGGAAAAATCAGAAAATTCGAGATCCTCTTTCATCTTTTGAGCCAATTCAAGAAGGCATTTTGCCTGAAATTTAGAGTTGTTCTCTAACCGTTTACAGGAATCATTTTTACTTATTAAGTTATTAAGATTGCCACACTCAATCATCGTCCTCGAGGTTCGCACATTGAAGTTTCGGCGTCGCTGACTTTGACACTCCCCTCTTCGCTCTCTCGAATAGCGCCTAGCGAGGGATCTAATATTCTTTTCTTTTAATTGCTTCAATTTCTCGATCCCATCTTCATAAATATTGACATTCACATTGATGTCAAAAAGCCTTAAAGCTGAAGCATCGTTGAGATCACTTGGATTAAATAGGTCTGTGCCATACTCTTCATTTACTTCTTTGACATATTCTTTCAGTTTTTTTGTTTTCGCTGACCACCCCTCTCTTCTGGAGCTAAGAGAGAGAAAGGGTTGATAAATGAGTTCTTCTTTTTTCCTGGCCTCAAAACGGGCCGAGTCTGTAACGCTAACTCCAAAAATAGACTGCCCTGGGTTTTTAAATCTCTCAGGATCTAAACTAGGGGTTATAGGAAGATCTTTAAATACATCCTTCATATAATGGTTGAGAACATCGTAAGCAAAGGACTGATAATTTATACCTGATTGTGCTTGTGCAGTCAGGCTCATATATTCCGTTTTGTAGCCTTGCGGTGTTGTAACCAGAAAATCAGCATCACCCTTAAGATATTTTGCTCTCCAGACCAAGAAAGAAAACTTTGTCGAGCGATCCACAAAGTCTGTTTCAACTTTATAAGGACGACTATTGATCTCAAGCAACTCACTAGAGCCTTCTTCTAAGAGATAGTGCAAGGCCTTTGCATTGCTAAAGAGATTAGGATTCTCTTTTAAGTCCGTATTAATATCAACAGCATGCTTTTTTACTTCATACTTCCCATTAGTTTTCGCACTACTTAAGCGAATAATAGGGATTTTATTGTCAATGTTGGCAGAAAAAGAAAAGGTCCAGCCCTTGCCTTTGTCTTCGTAAACCTGAATAGTTTTAGCGTCTTTTCTAAAGAGATGAAGTCTTCGAACCATCAATCCACTGAGCCCACTTCCCATGGAGACTCTTGTATCCATCATATTCAAGCCCCCCTGAAACGCAAGGTTAGGAGTTAACCGATCTGTTACTAAGATCGACTCACCTACTCCCAACTGAGAATTAATCACTTCTAGGAGCTCTTCAATGGCGACCAACCTTGGGTCGGTATCATCTACTCCAACAGGAGCAGAAGCAGTAGTTGAAATCTCTGCCAGCTCATTAAGCTTTCTCTTTAGCTGCATTTTTATGATCGGAACTAACAAGTTGCGATAGGGCTCTTTAAAGGAGGCCTTCAACGTTTTCACCGGCTTTAAATGAGTATAGGTACGAACAGCATTTAAGCCGCCCCTTATGCTAGCACTTGGCAAATTCGGAATATTTTCAAGACCCATCATTGCGCCGATATAAACCCCGACTCCAATAGTATCGGCCAGCTGAACCATATTATCAGTTCCAAGGTAGTTACCAACAACGATGTCTCGACTAACAATCAACTGTCCATCTAGGAGAGGGCTAAACCAGGCACCAACGCCAAATTCTAAAAACTCTCCCGTTTCTACAAATTGCTCCAGTCCTTCTTCAAACTGATTCCTGGCAAAATCAAGTTTCTTTTCACTAGGATCAAAAAGGCTAATCTTATCGTTTACGAGATCGACTAGGTTTGTGAGCATGGAGTTTTGAATTTTAGAAAATAAAAAGTAGCGAAAGTCTTTAAAGGGAGAATCAGGTTCACCATGAGCAAAACGAGAGGCATAGCCTTCCCAGTCCTCTTGAGTTAGCCGGCCGTTTTTTAATAGCTCTCCATCGCTAACGTCAACATCGACATTCAATTCTTTAAAATTTTCGCGAAATAACTTCACCAAGCTATTTCTGCGAGAAACTAATTTTTCAAGGACAAGTTTAGCGACAGAACGGGGAAAAAAAGAACGTTCGACAATCTCTTGAAAGTCCGTCTTATCTAGGGAAGCCATTCTTCGCAAAGACCAGCGAGCATCTTCCACTGCCGTATTAATAGTCGAACTTGTAAAGTGAGGAAGAATAAAGGACTCATTATCAATTCGCCCAACACTCCAGGGGAATTTGTTAACTGACTCTCCAAGATTCAAAAGGGCATAAGGAATTAAGAGCGACCGTAAGGTTCTATTGGTTATCCGCTTGGGAGGTAGCCCCATGGCCACATTGTAATGATCGGTCTCACTAGGCATTAAGGCCACAACGTCCTTAAAGGTCAGGGTCAACTCGTGATCCTCAAGCGTTGTGTGATCACGTCCTAGCCAGCGAGAGGGTGCACCATAAGTAGCCTCGGGTAATTGTTTTGAAAGAAAGAAGTCTCGCTCTTCAATATTTTGAAAACTGACTTTCAAAGAAGGAAGGTACTTCATCGCCGGAATGACATAACCTAGTTTTCTTAAAAGGTTTCGTCTTAAAAGGGTCGTATGCAGAGTTTTCTCCATTAAAATGGTAAAGACCTGACTGCCTTCATTTTCAGATACAACGTTAAAACGAATAATACCCTGATTTGAGATTAGGGTACCTTTGAAGGAGTAAACGTCTTTTTCTTGAAGAGGTATTTGGTCACTATTTGGGTCTAAATTAGATATGAGCCTATTTTTCCAGACTTCTGAGTCGGCCGGATTTAGAGTTGAAAGGTCTAAGGGACTGAAGGCATCTTGCTGTAACTTCCAAGCTTGCTCGGCAGTAAGCCTTCGGCCGTTATAGATAAGATCATCAGAAGGTTGTCTTATTGAGTCAACTGGAACTCGCTCTTCTTGCGCTACTGCGCCACTGGCAAAAAATGCCAGAATAATAAAAAGAAAAATCTGCCAAGGTTGTCTAGCTAGCAATTTGTCTCCAGACTTTTTAAGTCATTTTCAAGGGTCTGTGCCCATATAACATGCAAGGCGTATTCCACTAGGTTCCCTCCCAAGGGCAGTAATACGCTTCCTCAGGGCTTCAAAGTGTCTAAACTTTAGGCAGTTAGCAAAAAAAAAGCCCCGCAGAACTACGCGGGGCTATCTTTTAAACTTCGTTTTTTTGGCTAAAGTGACTACTGAATTCCAAAAAGCTCAGGAAGAATTTTTTCTTCAAGCTTTTGCGTAGAAGTACCAAGTTTAGTAGCAATTTTGCTGTAAACTTCGTTTTTCCCTTCTTCAGTTAAGCCTGCAGCGATCACTTCTTCAAGAGTAACGCCAGTGATGTGCTCAAGGTCTTTCATTAGAACAGCTTGATCTTCAGCAGTAAGTTCTTCTTGTGCGGCACCTTTTTTAATCATTGTCTCAACTTTCTTTCCAAGTGAAGCAAGTGAGTAAGCAGCTTCCGGAGAAACTGAGTAAGCTAGAGAGATCCCCATAACCTTCTTCGCAGTCTCAACTCTTTCTTTCTCGCCGGCCATAAGGTTGACGTCAGTTGTCTCAACTTCGTCTTCGTAAGCGAAACCTGATTCACGTCCAAAGAATGTTCCACTAAGAGTGAGGTCCACAACTTCGTAGTCATCACCAAAGAGGTCACCATTTGTGTAACCGTCAAAGATGTCATCGTTTTCGATATCACGGAACTCATCAGCTGTTGAAAAGTTGTTTGAAAAATAATCGTAATACTGAATTGCTCTTACGTACTGAAGACTTACAGCCTTGTACTCGTCAAATTTAGCGTCATAGATAACGAACCAGTCTTCTTCACCAGCAACTGCTGAACGAAGAGTTTCGTTTGTGTAAAGAATAACTTCAGACTCATCAAAGGTAGGGGCGCCATCAACGTCATTAAGAGCGTTAACAAAGCCATTAGCTGTGATAAAGGGTGAGCTATAAAGACCATAAGATGAAGTACCACCACCGCCTCCACAAGAAGCAAGTGTTCCTAAGATTGCGATCGCGGAAATCGTTTTTGCCATTTTCATTTTTTCTCTCCTAATTCAAGATCAATTTTCTAGGTTTATAAGGGCTGGCCCACACTGCCATAAAGAGCAGGGGTAGTGCCACAACGTCTGTAAAATTTGTAGGGAACAAAGGGACTTGGGGCCAAGGTGACACCGCCAAAGTGCTGGTATTTCATGGACCTCTGGCAACCTAACTTTTAAACCAAAAAAAGGGCCCTAAGGCCCCTTTTATTAGTCATCTGTCTTCATTAATAAGTTTCAAAAATTGAAACTAAAGCTCCGTCTAGGAATTGGTAGCGAAAAGCTGATTCCCAAAGAACCTCACCTGATTGAGCAAAGTCGCTAGAAGTCGCTTCTGTAAATGAGCTGTACTCTCTTACGACTACTTTCATATTGCAGTAGTCAGTACGAAATGTATTAGAAACACACTTTGCTAAGGCAAATTTAACGAAATGACGACCTTCTACAGAATTGTTCATGTAAATGGCTGAACCAGCAAAGTCACTTTTATCATTTGTTACCGCTTGGATGTCTGTTTGAAGCATTCCTTCAAGACTTATATTCATATTAGTGAGTACTTCTTCATAATCTGCACGAACTGTGTCGCTTTTTAGAAAAGTCTCTTTTAAAAGAGAGCTGGCATGACCTAACTTCTTAAGCTTTGTGAAAGTATCTGAAGAGAAAGCCTGTGATGAAACTAGAAGCGCAACCAAAACTAAAATTGATTTCATGAAATTCCTTTCGTTAAAGATAAAGCGCAATGCTTAGGCCCCCTCCCTACTCACCGCAATACTCCCTGTAATTATTTTAGCTTCCTTGACGCGCCACAACTTAGACTCAACTTGCTCAAAACACTGACATCTCAAGCGCTTGCGAAGGTTTTTCTCAGTATGCGATAATCTGTTGAAACCTTAAATGAGGAGAATTTTGTGAAAATGATTATATCAATCGTTCTAGGACTTTTATTGGCCTTACCGGTCATGGCCGATGAGCTGACTGCTAGACAACAGGAATTAAAAAATCAAATTATCCAAGTAGCACGTAAGAACACGACTAATACCCAAAATCGCGAAGAAGTGAGAGCGCAACTCGATGCCCTATTGATTCAACTCACCCGCAACCTGCCCTCAGTAGACGAACAAACTTGGAAGACCTTCGCGACAGGCTCTTGGAAGCAAATTTGGGCGGATGAAGAAAACAACTCAGCTCCTGGGATTGGTCAAAACTTTGATCGAATCTATCAGTACGTCAATTCAGCGGGTTTAGCCGTTAACCTAGGAGAGCGTATTCTCCCCAACGGTCAGAGAGTCACCTTCGCCTTGAAAGCAAAAGGAATTGTCAGTGGAAACGTTCAAACGACAAAGATTCTGGAAGGATTCTTTAAGGATACTCCCCTACTAAGCAGTATGAGTATTCCATTTTTGGCCAATGATATCCTCAATCAAACTTTTGCTATCTTCACACCCACGAAGCTTGGTGAATTTCCTGCTGGTCCTATCAATGCGCAAAGTGATCTGAGCTTTTCTTATCTAGATGCAGACCTAAAAGTTGGAACAGCACCAAACGTCTTTTCAGGATTCGAAGAAATGTTTGTGCTCGTAAGAGAAGAGATTATTCCTTAAATTCATCATTATACTCTGCCCATCCTTGTTTTTCATTATGTGCCAAGGTTGGGCTTTATAGCTTTCGAGCAATCAAACACTTCGCTAACAAAAGAGTCTCAGAGTGAATGAGCTCCACCCCGCCCACTTCTTCAAAGAGAGCTGACACGTCGTCTTTAATATAGTCGCGGTAAAAGGGCTCATGGTAGCGCTTTGGGAAGTCATGCAAGATCTCACTCCACTCTGGTCTATCGACAAGCTGAAGGGAATCAACAAACACGACGAGACCGCCAGATTTGGTTACGCGGACTTGCTCTGCCAAAACCTCTCTGCGGGTAGCAAAGGGCAGTTCGTGAAAGAGAAAGATTTGAAAGCTAATAGCGAAGCTATTGTCTTGCACTCCTTCCAGACTCTCACCGGCAGCATTTAAAGTTTTCATATTCTTAATATTAAGTAATTTTTTTGCATGCCTCAGATAATCGCTACTAAGATCATTGAGAGTAAACTCTGCCGTGGGGTATACCTGCGCCAACATCGCCGAGCCCTTACCTGTTCCTGCAGCAATCTCAATAATTCGATCAGGAACTTCTCCCTTTTCTTTAAAGTAGTTTATCACTGTAGGGAAGAAGCTTCTTCGCATTATGTCAGCGGTTCCCGTAAAGAGAATATCAACTTGCTGATCGTAAATACGGGCGGAGTGCTCGGACAGGTAGCCATCGCTTTGGAAGTGAAAGGCGTGCTTATAATAATGAGGTAGGTGAGAGTGCTCAAGGCCTTGTTTTTCGACTAAGACCTTATTCTCTTTTCGTCTTTTTATTACCGAAGGGTAGTCTTTGAGAATATTAATGAAGCCTGCCGTCTTTTCAAAAAGACTTTTTCTAAAGCGAACACTCTCGGGATAGATCCCCTCTTTAACATTACGAGCATCCCAAGCGACTGTTTTCCAAACTTCCTTGATGAGGTCTTTGACGTACTTCTTTTGTAGTCCCTCATTTCTTAAGGGTTCACCATTAAGCCTGGAAATGAAATTGAGAGTATTGAATTGAAAAAGGTAATCATTAACCTCTTTTAATGAGCCTAGAGTATATAAGGAATTCTTGAGATGACTTTTCATGATGACAGCATGAAGCAAAGGCCTCCTATTTTCAATCAAATTGAACTAGACGGCCTTCCCCTTAAGGCTCGAGGTCCTTTAAGCTGAGATCAAAGTACTTTGTCACACCTTTGTCGACAAAGGCGAAGCAGCCGTTCTTAGTGGCAGAAATATTGAAACCGGCACCCCAGTAGCGAAAGCCCTCATCATAGTCGCGCGCGGTGTTGTGCTTATGTTTCTCATTATGGAGAAGCTCGATCTTCCCTTGAGCCTTATTGTGACCTACAAGATTTCTTGTGAAAAAGCGCCATTGAATATGGCGATCCTCAAGAAGCTTACCCTCATCATCCTTTACCTCTAATTGCTCGGCCGTGTGATAAAGAAAACGGGTCTCGGGATGATTGAGCATAAGCTCATAACGCTTATCATTTTGCTTGATCGGGATTTGTTTGAGAACTTCATTATAGAACTTAAGATCGACGAATAAGTGAGAGTGGCCCATGTCAGGAAAAATAATGGCGTCGACATACTTTCGCTTAAGTCCTTCTTCCACGTGACCAATGACACTCTTTAAGAAACGCTCAGAGAGCTTAACCTCGCCCCTTTCCCCCCCCAAGAGAGAGATTGGAAGAATAACTTGATCGCCATTTAAATAAGCCCGCTCTTTGAGGCGTAAGCCTTTCTCATAGACTTCGTCGTATTTCTTTTTAATCTCCGAGAGCTCAACGCCCCAAGAAAACTCAGAGCTTCTTAGAACTTCTTCTTGCTCAATAGGCTTGGCACAGTTTTCTTTGTTAACAATGATAGTTGGCGCGGCGACTGCACTTAAGCTCAAAAGACTAAGTAAGGTGATTATGTTCTTCATTGATGACTCCCCATTTTTTTTGTGGGGTAAGCAATAAGAAAAAAAAGCATCTTTGAAAAAGGGCATGCACTTTTTACAATAATTAAGTATCTAGAATTATTGCGGAAAAATTTCGTACTGCTCGATATGATAGTTATTTTCAGATCTGATAACCAGCTGAGTACCAAAAGTTTCCTCAAGCGTCTCTACCATATCCATGTCCTCTGAACATAATCTGGCCGTGACCTCTGGGTGAGCATAAATATTAACCTTTGCTCCCTTACTTTTCTTTATCACTTTTAATAGCTCTCGCACCAATTCATAGCAAACAGTTATCGTGGACTTCACAACACCTGTGCCCTCGCAATAAGGGCAGCCCGTGCACATCAGTCTGGTCAAGGTATCTCTGGTTCTCTTTCTGGTCATCTCCACCAAACCAAGGCCAGAGATAGGAAGAACATTTGTTTTTGAGCGGTCTTTCTTGAGGGCCTCAAGTAGTGATGAATAGACTTGCTCTCTATGTTCCAGTTTTTCCATATCGATGAAGTCGATGATGATAATACCACCACAGTTTCTTAGGCGCAGCTGGTAAGCAATCTCTTTTACCGCCTCCAGATTTGTTCTCAAAATTGTTTCTTCTAGCGTTTTTCGCCCAACAAACTTTCCAGTATTCACGTCAATTGAAACTAAAGCTTCCGTTTGATCGACGTTGAGCGAGCCTCCAGATCGTAAAAAGACCTTATTCGAGAGTCCACGCTCAATCTCCATATCGAGGCCATGTTTTTCAAACATAGGCATATCGTCTTGATAGAGGTGGCATTTACCCTTTATATTGGGCAAGAACTTTGTCGTGAATTTTTCGACTTCTTTAAGATTTTCTTTAGAGTCTACGAAGATATCTTCGACGTCTTCGTCTGTGATATCTCTCAAAACCTTCTGCACAAAAAGAAGATCTTTATAACAAAGTGAAGGGGCCTTCATTCCCTCGGCAGACTTTAGAACATCCTTCCAAATCTTTACGAGCATATTGTAGTCGGCTTTCAGTGTCTTATAAGACTGACCTTCAGCTACAGTTCTAGCAATGATCCCTTTGCCATCCGGTCGAATTGTTTCAAGGATATCTTTAAGTCGATCTCGCTCGCCCTCATTTTCTATTCTTCGAGAGACTCCGGTGTGCTCGATAAATGGCATAAAAACCACATGGCGACCGGCCAATGTCATATGCCTCGTGATCCGAGGCCCCTTGGTGGAGATTGGCTCTTTGGCCACTTGAACGAGAATCTCGTCGCCTTCTTTCAAAAAAGATTCAATAGAAACATCGGGCCGAAATCGCATATTAACGTGATCTGAAAGAGTGGAGAATTCATCGGGGATAACCTCTCCTAATTTTTCTCGCTGACTCTCTAGCTCTTTTCTGGTTCGATCCGCAATTTGTCTCTGCTCATCTAATGTAGGAATATAAGCGTCATCGACATAGAGAAAGGCAGCTTTCGTGTAGCCGATATCGACGAAGGCAGACTGCATACCCGGCAGAACCCTTAAGACCTTGCCTTTATAAATGTTTCCCACAGAGGGATGATTGGCCCGGTTTTGTTCGCCCCGAACCATTAGAAAATCGAGAATTTCTCCCGACTCAACCAACGCTGCACGACACTCGCCCAGTGTTTGATTGATAAACAGCTGTTTACCCATGAATGTATCCTAAATCTTAAACTTTAAATCTCTTAGATCGTAACAAGACAAAGACAAAGTCACTAGGCGCGGCAAGTTTTTGCGAGACAGCAAATAGTTAGATGATAAGGATGCTCGGAATTAAACGAAAATACCTGCAATACAGGCCGTCATCAGACAAGCCAGAGTTCCTCCAAGAAGAGAGCGCAGTCCCAAACGGGCCAGATCCTGGCGCCTCTCTGGAGCAAGTGTCCCAATGCCCCCTACTTGAATGGCAATGGAAGAAAAGTTAGCGAAACCACAAAGGGCGTAAGTCGAAATGACAATAGACCTCGGACTAAGCTCGGCCATCATTTTTTGAAGATCAAGGTAAGCCACAAACTCATTCACAATCAGCTTCTTGCCTAACAACGTTCCCACTAAAAAAGCATCTTCCCAAGGTACTCCCATAATAAAAGCTATCGGCGCAAAGAGATAGCCAGAGATAAGTTCCATAGAGAGCTGGGGATAACCAATCAGAGAGCCGGCCCAGCTCATGCAACCGTTAACAAGAGCTATTAAAGCTATAAAAGCCAGAAGCATAGCGCCTACATTAAGGGCCAGCTTCAATCCGTCTGCAGCCCCTGTTGCCGCAGCATCGATAAGGTTTGCCGTCGTCTTGGGAAGATCTAGTGACACCTCTCCTGAAGTCTCTGGTCTTGCTGACTCGGGAACCAACAACTTAGCGCAAATAAGAGCAGCTGGTGCGGACATAACTGATGCTGCCAAGAGGTGGCCTGCATCGATGCCCATTCCGACATAAGCCGCTAATACGCCACCAGCAACTGTGGCCATTCCACCTGTCATCAATGACATCAGCTCAGAATTTGTCATGGTTTTTATGAAGGGCTTCACGACCAAGGGAGCCTCAGTTTGTCCTGCGAATATATTGGCAGCCGCGGAAAGCGACTCTGCCCCGCTAGTTCCCATAAGCTTCACCATAACTTTAGCTGTAGCTTTAATTATAATCTGCATTAGGCCTAGATGATAAAGAATGCTCATCAAAGAACTCATAAAAATAATGGTTGGAAGCACCATCACGAAAAAAATAAACCCAAACTTATTCGTATCCATCAAGGGTCCAAAAATAAAACGGGAGCCCTCATTCGTGTAACCTAATATGCTAGTAAAGAAACTGCGGGCCCCTTCAAAGACGGCTTGACCACCTGAGGTCTTTAAGATAAGCAATCCGAGACTGACTTGGAGGAGCAGGCCAGATCCTACAGTGCGCCAATTGATCTTTTTGCGATCACTACTAAAAGCAAAACCCACGCCGACCATAAAGAGTAGACCAGCAACAGAAATCAAACGCTCCACTATGTAACCTCAACAGTTAAATACCCTAGGCCTTAGCGCATCGTGCATCAATAAATGTTCTATTAAGTCTTTCCGATTAGAAAGAAAATTGAAAATTGACACTAGGCAAGGCTGACGCACTATCTTTAGCAAGGTTAGCATCCAATTCATAGTGATTTCTGTCATGCCAGTCATTTCTCATTGCTGTCGTAAAGCCCTCAGAGTCCTCATAATTCATGCTGCCACCCTGCTGCTTAAAAGCCTCTTGGCTCTTCGTTGCCTGCATCCAGGCGACACCGGCTACACCTATGATGACACCAACGGCACCGCCGACAATGATGTTCTTGAGGTGATCTTTTGGCTTTGAAACAAACGATAGAGTCGAGAGGCCGAGAATAGCTCCACCTGCTCCTGCTGCAGCGACAACGAGCGCATCATTCTTCGTTTGCTCAAAGATGTCTTCTTCCCCTTGCGCAAAGGAATGACTCATCACAAGAAAACAAGAAAGAATGAGGGTCGCTTTTTTCATAGGCCTTTTCGTCAATAAAACTTAAGCTTTAGTTTGCCACTAACCGCTTGAGTTTTTAAACTGTTTCACTAACTATCGTGAAGCGTAATCGTCATTCCGTCAAGGCTAGGAGTTCTCAGTGAGCAGTGCTTATCAAATTATCGCTAAAAAAAGAGATGGACTCGAACTAACTGACTCAGAAATAAAATGGATGATCGAGGGTATGCTTAAAAAGCAAGTTGCCGATTACCAAATGAGTGCCTTTCTTATGGCCATTTACCTCAATGGATTTTCAGTTTCAGAGACGGCTGCCTTAACGGACGCCATGCTCTACTCTGGTTCCGTTCTTCACTTTAATACCGATCACGTTATCGACAAGCACTCCACTGGTGGAGTCGGAGATAAGGCTAGTTTTATCCTTGCTCCGCTAGCTCATGCCTGTGGCGTCAAAGTCCCAATGATTGCAGGAAGAGGACTCGGTCATACAGGCGGTACAATTGATAAGATTGAATCTATAAAAGGCTTTAAAACGAGCCTTACCCTCGAGAAGTTTAAAGCAACTGTTGAGGGCATGGGAATAGCGCTTATAGGCCAGACGGGAGAAATTGCTCCGGCCGATAAAAAGATTTACGCGCTTAGAGATGTCACAGCGACTATTGAATCTATTCCCCTCATCACTGCCTCGATTATGTCCAAAAAATTAGCAGAAGGTGCACAGGGCATCGTCATGGATATTAAAGTTGGAAGTGGCGCTTTTATGAAGACAAAGGCTCAAGCAAGAGAGCTTGCCAAATCCATAAGAGAGACGGGAAAGCGCTTTGGAAAGAATATGCTGACGACCCTGACTGATATGAACCAGCCCCTTGGCAATGCCGTTGGTAACTCCCTAGAGATTATTGAGGCCATTGATACTCTTAAAGGAAAAGGACCAAAAGATCTCACCGATCTCTCTCTTCACCTAGCAGGTGCCATGATCTACCTAGCGGGCCTATCAAAAACTCATACTGATGGAATTAAAAAAGCCAAGAAAGCACTCAAGTCTGGAGCTGCTCTTCAAAGCTTTCGTGAGCTCATTGAAAATCAAGGAGGAGACCCTAAAGTTATAGACGACTACTCAAGTCTCCCGAGTGCTCAAAATGTGACCGTTGTTACCGCTCCTAAAAGTGGTTATATGAAGAAAATCAATAATACGAATATCGGTCTTCACTGCGTGAGCCTAGGTGGTGGCAGGGCCAAAGCCGATGATAAAATAGATTTTGGAGTCGGCTTTATCTTTCACAAAAAGCTCGGTGAGAAGTTTAAGACAGGTGACCCTCTCGTAAGTATTCATCACAACCCTAATCAACAAGAAGTAGTGAAAAAAATCGAGCACGATCTTATCCATAAAGATATAACCTTTGCTTTAACGAAGCCTGAGAACGTATCCCCTCTGATCATTGAAACTCAGTGTGCCTGGGCACAAAAAGGAAAGAAATGAGTCCTGAACAACTTTATAAAAACCTAGAAGAAACAGTGAGCTTCATTAAGAGCAAAATGACAGGTGAAACTCCTAAAATTGCTATCACCTTAGGCAGTGGTCTTGGTTTACTTGTCGACTCAATGGAGAATGTTACGTCACTTTCCTACAACGATATCCCTCACTTTCATCAAACAACTGTGGTCGGTCACGCTGGCAGCCTTGTCATCGGAGAAATTAAGGGTAAAAAAGTGATCGCTCTTCAGGGCCGAATTCATGCGTATGAAGGTCATTCATTTGAAGAAGTGGTTTTTCCAACCCGAGTTCTTCGCTCTCTTGGCGTTGAAAATCTTATTTTAACTAATGCCTCAGGAGGAATGAACTCCGCTTATAAAGCAGGAGATTTGATTCTTATTACCGACCACCTCAATTTAACGGGAGCAAATCCCCTGTTTGGTAAAAACCCAGAAAAATTAGGCACTCGCTTTCCGGATATGAGCAACACGTGGAATAAAGAGCTTCAAGCTCACATCGTGGCCGCAGCCAAAAAATCATCTTACCCCCTGAAAAAGGGAGTTTATACAGGAGTCCTCGGGCCAAGCTATGAGACGCCTGCGGAAATTAGAATGTACAAAATTCTCGGCGGAGATATGGTTGGGATGTCTACGGTAGCCGAAGCTATTGCGGGCCACCACTGTGGCTTAAAGGTCGCCGGAATAAGCTGTATCACCAATATGGCCGCGGGTATCCACGAGGGAGAGCTCGACCACGCTGACATTAAAGATCAAGCAAACCAAGTTAGTAAAACATTTGTGGATCTGGTCATCAATTCAATAGAGAGAATCTAACTTAATTCGGAGACTGGGCAGACCCTTCTTGAGAAGACCCTGCCTTCATCGAGGCAAGTGCCTTCTCATCGATCTGCCCCCTAAGTTCTAAGTAGCAGCGATTTAGTTCCTGCTCAATCTCACCCACCTGAGAGTTTTTAACAGGAAGCTTTACCAACAGAGAGACTTCCCCCTTGTCATCCAAAATGATCTTAGTACGCGGGTTAACAGAGGGAATCAAGATCCCCTCTCGCGCGCAAAAGCGACTGATCTCAATTTTTGCTTCTTCTTCGTAATTCTTAGCAATATTTTCGGCCTCTAAAAGAAGACCTTTTTCATACAAGTTAAAGCTGCTAATTTCAGGTACTTTAAATAAGAATGACTTTATGGAGTAACCCTTGAAGTACGACTCATTCTTAAGAGTCTTCGCCAACATTAAACTATTAGGGATCGTAATAATATCACCCGTTGTTTGTTGCGAGTTCTTCTCTGGGCCTATCTCTAGAATTTTGGTAGTCAATAGGTTTTTTTCAATCACAAAACCACGAGTCCCGTAAATCTCTATCCGATCTCCTGTTTTAAAAATATTCCCGATTTTAATTAAGGTCCCACCGGTCACGCACATGATTAACTCTTTAAGAGCAATAACGATTGCAGCAGCAACGGCCAGCAAAGAGACGAAAAAAACCTGAAGCTGACTAACCCAAATTAGCAAATAACAAACGGCTAAAATATAGAACAGATACTGACCTACTTTCTTTTTATAAAGTGTCTTCTCAGCAACGGAGAGGTCTCGTTTCTTTTCAATATTACTATTAAAGATAAAACGAGCTAGATAGTAAAAACCCAATATAAAAACTGAGATCAACACAGTGTTCAAAAAGGGATAACGACCAATAAGTAAATCGAATCTTTCTAAAATTTCTTTCATTCTGTAACTTCCATTGATTTTATATTATGAATCGGTCTCGTGATATTATTGTCACTTAAGATGCGTGAGCCTCTGGCCGTAACATCACTCAAGAACGCTTTCTCATACTTAACATCGATGACATAAGCCTTTAAGCTAACTTTGATCACAAAATTGTTTGATAAGGGGATCTCCTCAAAGGTCACCACAACAGGCTTCTCGAGAAAAGCAAAGCGGCTTGTAATGACGACTTCATGTAAGAGCTTTTTCACATAGTCTAGATCCTGATAGATAGAAATATGAAAAGAAGTCACGACCATCATATCCAAAGCTCCAGAGTTCCCACTAGAGACTACATCGGTTAAGAATTTAGAATTGGGTATTGTCACAAGATTATCATCTAGAGTTATTAATCTTACCGAGCGTAGCCCTATATTTTTTATCTCACCATAGACGTCTCCAAAACTAACCCGATCGCCGACTTGAAAAGGGCGATCAAATAGAAGGATGAATCCCGCAATCATCGAGCCCACTAAGTCCTTCAAAGCAAAACCAAATGCCACGGCCGCCGAACCTCCGACAGCGACGAGCAGCTCTCGAGAAGGTTGAAAAACCAAATAAAAAACGGAAACAATCCCGAAGAGATACGACACAAAAGAAAAAACAGTTGTCAGCTGGAGAATCGTCAGGCGCTTACTTGAAAACTTACTTTGCATCTGGGCTGACCAGTGGGTAACAACCTTTACAATCAAAAGAATAATAACGGTAAAGAAAACGAAAAGAATGATCTTATCAAACTTAAAAAAATCAAAGATGAGGAGGGAAATATCTTTTTCAACTTCCATAGATAAAATTCCTTAGTCTTAGATAGCGGACAAGCCCATGTTGTGACGAAATATCGACCATATACCGACTCCTCTCGTCTTTATAAAAATACTTCTTTTCCAAGCCAATCTTTATAGCATTTCGGACGATCCCCTTGGGCAAATCAGTTGTTTTCTCTATCTCTGATGCCAGTAGGTTTTCATGCTTTAAAAGGTGAGAGATCACAAAGAGAAGACCGTCGGACAACTTATCAATTCCCTCCAGCTCATTTTCGATAGGAACGTTAACATTAAAGGTATTATGATTTTTGGGAGAAAGGGCCGATATCCACAAGGTTAACGCCGATCGGGGGTTTCCTCTAGAGAGCTCCCAAAGAAGCTTGAAAAACTTAGATTCAATCGAGGAGTAACGGTCAATTTCATCTTGAGAGCGAGTAGCGCTTATGAGCAAGTCAAAAGACAGTCTAAAATCAGCCTTTCGGTGACGGTTCATAATGAGTTCTTTTATCTTGGTGTCACTCCAGCCCTTTATCTCGAAAATATTTCTAAAATATTGGATACGCCCGAAAGCTCGATCTAAATACAACCAGCTGTACTTGTTAAAAGACATGACCCAAAAAAGGTTTTGAGTATTTAAATTGATCAGGTTGATTAAAGCATAGTAGGCATCGAAACCTTTGGTTTGGGAGAGAAAGATATTCTGAGTTTCATCGAGAACAAGAAGAGTTCGCTTCCCTAGCTTTCGGTCATACTGAATCAGATCAAAGTTTTCACTGGCATCTTCTCCTAGCAGCTCTGCTACGAACAAATAGAGGTCACTTTTCTTGATGAGCTTGGCAGGAACTTTCGCGTACTTTACAGCAAAATCGTCTCTCTGGGCCCATGTATTCCCTATTTTTTTAAGGAGCGTCGTTTTTCCAATTCCCTTGTCTCCGTAAACGACGAGAGAGTGCTCCTCCGAAGTCTCATTCACCCATTCTTCAATTTCGTTATCAATACTGGCTTCAATCGCGTTACTTGATTCTACGTACTCGGCCTCCTCACTTAGGGATTTGAGAGAAAAAAGCTCTAGGTAATCATCTGGGATCTGAGATCCATCGCGATTTTGGGCTTCAACATTTTCAATTTGTTTTTTAAAGAGATTAGCCGATATTTTTTTTGAAAGCTCAAATCCTTCTGTATAGACAATGATAAAGTCAAACACCATGAAAATAAGAATAAAAACAAGAAGCAAAGTTGCGCGCATTTTTTTAGGAAAAATCTCAATAAACTTTAGAAATCGCTCAACAATAACACCAGAAAACTTGCGTTCACAATAACGAGCAAACTCCGGCTCCCAGCGCGATGCCTCTCTAACGACAGAGAATATCGAATAGAAAGCGATAACGTAATTGATAATCGTAAAAAGATAAACTCTTCCAATCGTTGCTTCGATGAAAATCATGGTAAAGAAGTAGAATTGAAAAATATTCTTAAAGCGATTACTTGTTTGTGTTGCCTTTTCCTTGAAGCTGCCAAAACTTCCGATATCAAGCCGAGAGACACTTCCTAGAAATAGAGTGACGACCGACTTGAGAATGATAGAGCCGAAATACACCTCAAAAGCGCTCATGATCAAATGAAACTCATTAAAATAGGGTATTTGTTCTAGAACAAGAAACGTAACCAGCCACATTAAGGCACTAAAATTGTCCTTGAGTTTATTCCAAACTGAGAAGATTTTTCCTAAAGCAAACGAATTTCTGCGGCCAGATATAACGGAATACAACAGAGAGTCGATGTAAGAATGTAGGCGAGCAAATAAAAACTTTAAGCAAAAAATCCCAATGAGAAGAGAGAGAAAAACAGCAACTTTACCAAAGAGAATAGCGTAACCCTGACGTCCCTTTAGTAAGGTCTCCTTAAGCTCAAGATACTTAGAGAAAAAATAGCTAATCACTCGATAGGGCGAGGAAAGGACCTCTGTCTTCAAAAGAGTTAAGAAATTGGACTGAAAAGCTTTTTGAAAAAAATAACCCCGGCCAAGCTTTTTAAAATAACTAGATCTCAAAGAGTTGCAACTCGTGAGAAGTTGATTCAGTAGTTTCAGCTCGTAATTCTTTTTTTGAGAGTAGTTTTCCAAAATGGTCGTTCTCAAATTTCCTAATTCAAGAACTCGATCTGTTAGAACTTTTCTCTGTTCCTGATTAAGGACAGAGTTGGCAAGATTGGGAATAGCCACAAGCCCCAAGCTATTGTCCGACTTAATTAAATCGTAGTATTTTTCTTTAGAAAAAAGAATCCACATCTCTTCTACTTCTAAAAATCTCGTTTTCAATATTTCTCGATCTTCAGTGGTCACCCCCGAAGAAAGCTCATTTATTCGATTCATCGATTTTTCAAAAAAGCTGATTTTCTCAGACAGACTTGTATTAATTTCAAGTCTGCGATTTAAGAGCTCAATTTTTACTTTAGTAAGCTCTTTTTCGTAATTAAGGTTCTCTTTCTTTTGATTATCAACTTCATGGGTAGCTTGATTCTCAGTAACAACTAATGAGGACTCCAGCTTTGCTCGCTGGAGAAGAGCGTCAGCGTTTTCAAGTAAAAGCTCTTTCTTTAAGTTAGGAAGCGAGTTTTGGGCGATTTTACTTTTTCAAATATTGTCTTCGAGTTCAAGATTTTTTTCGAGTAAGGTAATTTTAGTTTGCTGAAATAGAGTAAAAGCCTTTTCGTAGATAACCTTCTGATCATTTTTTTTGAGGGCTTCAAGGCAATTCACGAGAGCGATATTTTCACTTGGAACACCAGCATTATTTTTTATCGTATTCCTAATCTCTTTAATTTTCGATTCTGTATTTTCAAAGTCAAAGCTAGGCCCAAAGACCAAAGAAAAAGAGAACCCTTCAACATCTTGCCCCGTGACGTAGCGCTCCATCTGGTCGGTTTGATTCTTAAGGGTCGACAGACTTAATTTGTATTGAGCGAGTACTTCGCTCTTTTTACAGGCGCTACCTTGAGCTAAAGCTCTGGGCACTGTCAACAAGAGAAAGACTAAGGACAAAAAGAGATTGAATCTGTGCATATTAGACTTCCCTAAAGCTTCCCTTTAGAAGTTTAAATTATCGCCATCAATGAGACGATCAGCTTCTCGAGTTGCTTTCTCTTGGCTTACAGCTATATGAATCATGGCATCCCCTTGATTTACGAGGGGTAGAAGACTCATTCCTATGATCACACCAGAGACACCAGCAACGACTTTATAAGGCTCTTGTCCAAAGGTATCAGATATCACGGCTAAAAGCTGACCTTCTTCGACGTAGTCTCCGAGCTTTCTATAGGTTCTAAAAGAACCACTATGAGGGGCCCTTACCCAATAACTCCACTTTGCTAAAAATGTTACTTCTTTTTTTAAAAGCTTCTTGCCTTTGATCATGCCAATTTTTTGCATTAATCTTTGGCATCCCTTAAGACCCGCCCGAATAACGGGCTCCTCGAAACGCAGAGACTGACCACCTTCATAGAGCAAGACTTTAACCTTACGCTTACGGGCAGCATCTCTCAAAGAGCCATCTCGCATCTTTGAATTTATGACCACCGGTCCACCAAAGGTCAGTGCGAGGTCTTCAGTTTCTTTATCATCGAGACTCGCTCTTACCTGAGGAAGGTTGGTTCGATTACTGGAGCCTGAATGCAGATCAATCCCATGAGTGCATTTACTGACGACTTCCTTCATGAACACATGAGCAATGCGTGAAGCAAGAGAACCTTTCAGACTTCCAGGAAAGCTTCTATTAAGATCTCTACCATCGGGAAGGTAGCGCGATTTATTATTAAACCCATAGACATTAACGACAGGAATAAGAATGAGCGTACCGACTAAGCTCGTGAGATTAAACTCCTGCAAAATTCTTTTTATGATCTCGGTACCAGAGATTTCATCTCCGTGAATAGCAGCACTAATAAAAAGGACGGGACCTTCTTGTGTACCGCGAATGACCTCTATTGGAATGGTGATATGGGTATAATCAAAGAGGGCAGCTACGTCTAACAAGATGCGCTTTCGCTGACCGGGCAGTATGGTCTCCCCCCCTATGACTATTTTCTTTTTATTATCCCTTCTCATTAACTTCTTCACTGGCCTTCACTGATTCTTTCTGAGCAAGCTTTTTAAGCTTTGGTTTTCTTCTTTTTTGTGTTTTTACCGGAATTAAATCCTTCATGGACTCATACTTACCAAAGCAGATCATCTTATCTCCTGCCTCAATAACTCTCTCGCCTTTTGGGTTAGGAATAACTTTGTGGGCCCTATGAAGACTCAGAACATTGACGTCTTTTTCTCTCAACCCGGACTCTTCCAAAGTTCGCCCAACGAACTCGGACTCTGTTGGAATCACAATTTCTGTCACTCCATATCCTTTACTCACCGATAGTTTTTGGCGAATATCAATCTCGGGAAAATCGACCTTACTTGCAATGTAATCGATGAATGCTCCGGCGATATCCATTTTCGTACAGTTCTCAATTCCTTCCAAACCTGGCGAGGAATTGATTTCCATAATTTGAGGGCCATCTTTACCTTCAAGCATGTCAACACCAGCGATACCAAGACCTAAAATTCTAGCCGCTCGGATAGCCGTTTCTTTATACTGCTCATCAAGCTCAACAAACTCGGTCTTACCACCGCGATGAACATTTGATCGAAATTCCTGACCTTGAGCAACTCTTCTCATCGCTGCGATCACTTGATCACCGACTACAATAGCTCGAATATCCTTGCCCTTACTTTCAGCTACAAATTTTTGGATAAGAATATTTTGTTTTTGACTCTGAAGCAGCTCGATAATGGAGGTTGCCATCTCCTGAGTGTGAGCGAGTAAAACACCGATTCCCTGGGTCCCTTCGAGAAGCTTAATAACAATAGGAGCTCCACCAACTCTTTCCATCGCGGGAAGAACATCATTCTTGTTTTTTACAAAAGTAGTAAAGGGTAAACCAATATTGTGCTTGCTCAAAATCTGAAAACTTCTGAGCTTATCTCTCGAGTTGAGAATACCATCGGCAGAATTGGCCGAAAAAACATCCATCTGCTGAAACTGACGAACAACGGCAGTTCCAAAATAGGTAATGGAAGTCCCTATTCTCGGGAGAATAGCATCGTAGTGACCAAGCCTTTTTTGATTGTAGTAAAGATCAGGATCGCCTTCTTCAAGGTCGAGGGCGAACTTAAGTGTGTTAAGAACACGAACTTCGTGGCCTCTTGCTTTGCAAGCTTCGACAAGGCGTTTGGTGCTATAGTTATTCTTTTCTCGAGAAAGGATCGCTAATTTCATTTACATTTTCCTTGTATGGTTAAAATTTTCCGTTTTCCAGTAGAGAAAACTCGAATAGAGTCTTAATGACTAATTAAGACTGGGCTTAAGGACGTTTTTTGATAACCTTATCCGCCGTTTTATACTTAATACCAAGATAAGACTTTCCTGTATCCACTAAAAATTCCCCACGGATGCTGGCACGTCCCAAAAGCATACGAAAACCCATTTCGTCTCTATTTGTTAGGGTTAATTCAATCGGCCAGATAACCCCACCAAGATTTGCCTCGGTCAAGATAACGGGCCTCAACTCAGTCGCCCCATTGGAACTTTTAATTTTTCGATACTCCAAAACCTTCGCTTCACATTTAACAACTTTCTTCGTGTCTTTCTGATCTGGGTGAACTTTAAAACGCACCCACTTTTGGCTTCCTTTGTAGAAGCGCTCAATGTCGTAAGCGTGAAGAGATGAAGTTCTTGCTCCTGTATCAACCTTAGCTTTTATATTTTTCATTTTGAGCTGCGGAAGGTGAATCCATTCCCGCCAACCAATAATTTTCATTTCTTTTTTCACGCCCTTCATCTTCCTTTCTCTATCGCCCGAATCAACAAAACAGCTCGTATTCAGCACTAGAATAACAGTACCGATCAAATGGACAAGAGTTTGTTTTGCTATTCTACTCTTCATTCTTAGTCTTTCGCACGACTATAAAGGCAATATCATCCTCTTTTAACCAAATATCTTTATCTTGCTCGAGACACTTATCTTTGAGCGCTTTAAAACCCTCATCAAACTGCCCTTTGCCCACAAGTTCTGTGAGCGACTCATGTGAAATATTATCAAAAAGACCATCCGAGCCTATTATGAGCGTTTGCCCCTTTTTTATCGACATAGAGCTCGTTGCCTCAATTCTCACGAACTCATCGCCCAAAAGATGATTAACAACGTTCCGATTTGGTGCCTCTAAACTTTCCTGCTGAGAAATCATGCCGGCCCTAATCTGATGACCGATATTTGAGTGAGGAACTGATGAATAAAGTAGTGAGCCATGGGCGTTCCAAAAAAGAATCTCCGAGTCACCAACAGAGTGAAATCTTACTTGATCATTTTTTATTTGGCCAAATGCTAACGTGGTGCGCGCTCCTGCCTTAAGTTCGAGGATTTTATCATTGATAGATTCGATGAGCTCGATGGCCGCATTTTGCTTACTTTCAAGAACTTCATTTCCCGCAATAAAAGAAGCGTCCTTTCCACGGGGATGCCCACCGGCACCATCGGCGACACCAAAGGTAAAGAGTTCTCCTTGTCTTTTATAAAACAAACAGTCTTCATTTTTCTTCGTTTCCTTACTTAAGCAGCGAGCAATGAAGTATCCAACGCGATAGTTTCCAAGATCGAAGACCTCACTCGAGGACTCGTTGATATCATGGAGAAAGTTTTTTTCAGATTGCATCGGACCAGTCCATATTTTCAAGATGCCAACGAAGGGCACTGATTGTTCTAAAGCGCTCGATAATCAAGCCCCTTTTAAGCCCACAAATAATATACTTCAGCGATGGTGGTAATTTTTGATACTGTTTCTGACCACCGAGAATATCGTAAAAGATTCTAATGACTTTAATAATGTCCTCTTCTCTATTATCTTTTTTAGAGTCACCCCAGTGATGAAGGTCAATAATTTTGAGATCGAAGGCCAGGCCAAAATGCTTGATGATAATATTGTCGACGTGAAGATCACCATGATACTCGCCTTCTACGTGAATAGACTCGACACCCGAGACAATCGAGTAAAGCAGGTGGATGGCCGGAAAAACATCAAGTCGCTTACCCTTTTGCTTCTTTACGAACTCACTAAGAATCTCGCCAACGATAAACTCAGAAACTAAAGCCGCAACCCGAGTTTCCTGTAAAACTAATATTTGATGAGAGAGGTAGTCCATAACAATGGGGCTTACCTGGAGAGAGTCTAATTTCTTAGCGTAGCGGGTGCTTACTTTAAAGCCCTTATTCCTTTGAGGAAAAAAGATTTTAATGGCCCGATGGGTTCCCGTGAGGTCTTCAACAACCCTGTACACCTCCCCCTCATAACCTGCTCCCAGCAACTCTACTACTGTGAACCGATTAGCGAGCCTTTTTCCTTTTTCGAGTCCAAAACTATTAATGACAGCTTTCTTTTCATTATTCATCTTTCATACTCACTATGCCCCGGGATGTCCTCAGGCATGGCATCCGTCATATGAACACCGAGGTGTAAAATGCGGGTACCGGCTTGGGCATCAGGACGAACATTTTTTCCGATAACGACTCCTGCCTTATCAGCAATTATCTCTTCTTTAACATGCCCGAAGACATCATAAACCTTGGCGATAACTTCGCCTTCTTTTACAACATCAGCGAGACTGGGAAAAACATCGACGATTCCCCCCTTCGCACTGTAGATCCAATAAGAACGATCGCATATGACGGCATCGTCTACTAGGTTCTTAACGGAGCCCTCTATCATTTTTAAATGAATGAGGGTGTTGCGAATTCCATCGAGAGTCTCATCTATGAGGCTGTGCTGAAATGTGTTTGGATTCCCGATTTCAATAGTTATCGCCGCAATACCTTGCTCATTGGCCCAGGACCGCAAGGTTCCACTTTCATCATACTTTTGAACAATGATTTGTGGGTTTTGCAAATAAGCTAACGTTCGTGTTTCCTCATTTTCAAGGTCGGCCCTAATATAGAGGCTGTTGACTCTGCCATGACTCGCCGTATGTAGATCGAGAAGATAATCAAACTTTTTTATAACCTTATGACAAACAAGGTAGGCATAGAGCTCAGCTGAACTTCCTCCAAGCTTACCCGGCATCAGACGATTGAGGTCAGCCCCATCGGAGAAAGTCCTCTGATTTTTTAAATAGCCCGGAACATTTACAATGGGTGCGAGAACTAATGTTCCCGAGAGCTTCTCAGGGTCTATTTCCTCAATGAGTTTGTAGATAGTTGAGATGCCATTTAGCTCATTCCCGTGGACAGCAGAGGTTACTCCCAAAACCGGTCCTTTATTCTTTCCTCTAATAACCACCAAGGGCAATCTCCAAGGAACCCCCAGAGAGCTATCACTTAAGAGAATTTGCATTCTATGCACAAGCCCTCTTTTGAGTGAAGAAATTTTTAACTCTTCTTTGGCCTTGATGACGATAACACTGCTCATTTTTTCTATCCTGTTTTAGTGGTAGCGAATTTCGCTTAAAAGGGAGGCATCATTATCAAGGGATTGAAATAGCTTGCCCCTGAAGAGCCCTTTTTTATTTGTTAAATTTTGTCCCATCCTATCAATGGCAACGACTGTCAAAACAGTCTGAATAAAAGCCTCGATGAGATCATCGGTTCCCATGCCCAGTTGGTTAAAGTCTTTGCTATCCATCAGCATTAATCGATTCGTTTCAGAGTCCCACTGATTTTCGCCTTTTTTTACAGAAAGATTTGTCCCTAAAACTGCCCAACTATCTTCGGGGGGGGTTTTCTCTAAAGGCTTCTTGGCCCTTCTTGCGTAAATGGCACAGGGGTAGAAACCATCCGGGGTACTATAAACCATCATTCGAAGGTCAGCGATATAAATATTTCCTTTCTTGTTTGGTACTGTGCCGACATGAAAGTACCTTCCATGCTGAGAACTAGAGCTCCAGTCATAGTGGCCAATCAAACTTTGAACAATAAACTGGTCGTAGGAGTACTCTCCTTGCATAAAGCGATCAAGCTCGCCCTGATTGGTTATCGTAAAAACACCTTGCCCAGCATTTGAGTAAGGGTCCTTAACCACAGCCTTACCACCGAACTTCTCAACCCATAAAGGGATCTCAAGCTTTGAAACATCCTTGATCGTTTCTGGAACTTGAATTTGCAGACCTGCTCCGGCCAGTTCAGCGTTGTAAATCTCATAAGCTTTGTTGGCCAGTAGCTTATTTCGTCCCCCACTTAGGCAAACAAGAGTCGAATTAAAAATGAATGTTTTTGTATTCACGGGAATTCTATTCCACGGCTTTTGAGTAACATAACGATAAGCCGCTCGGATGGTGATCTCTTCTCCCCCATAATTCGCAATAAGCACACCGTCTTCAAACCTTGCGGGGTTTTCTTCGTTGTTAAAGTAAGGAATGAGATAAACATCTTCTCCCGTTAAGTCGGCGAGCGTAGCGGCGTATCCTGAAACTTCCATATAATTTTTATCGTAGATAACGGCCAACGATCCCGCAGGCAGCCTCTTCTTTTTTTTAAGGGCAGGTAAGAATGATTTTTCGAGTAAGTAGCGATAGCCTCTATGCTCATCTGAATCTGTCCGAGGAGGCATTGATTTTTGACCCGAGGGACATGAGTTGGTTTCGAGCACCACCATTTTTCTATTTCCTTTTTCGGTGGTTACATAGAATAAATCAGACCCTCCCCAAAAAAAGTGACGGCTTTGATATTTAAGGATTTGCTTTAAAGCATCGCTATCAACCTGAGGATTTAAATGCGAATAGCGACTTATAATTCTATCGTGATTCAAATTAAAAAAATGGCTCACCATAGGATGAAGTTGAGAATTCAAAACCTTCGGGTAAAAGTGCTCCTCAGCTTCAAAACTCTCGGGCTTAATTAACTCTACTTCTCTCACACTATTACTCCTCATTGATCCTTGAGATGTTTCTCAATTAAATCAAATCCAAAACCCTTATAAGTATTCTTCAAAAGGGCCCAAACAGACGTTTGCAGCTCATTAATTTCCCCCAAGACTACTATGTTTTTATCGAGGCACAACCTATTTTTTGCGACTTCTGGAACAATCGTAAAGGCTAAACCTTTAGCTGTTACCACTTGAAAAAGGTCTATATCATCGGCTTCACCGATCACTTTTGGTGTCAGATTGTGCTTTCGGAAATAGAGATCAATTTCGTACTTTAAAAAGCTGTCCTGGGTATAGTGGAAAAAAGGAAGTTCACTCAAACTGACCGGGAAATTCTTCTTCGCTTTAGTGAATTTCCGATGCCCTACAACAAAAGTCTTATTCACTCCGATCCGATGGCTAATGATGTTAGAACTGGGAGCGCTCTTTTCATCAGAAAAAACGATATCAACATTCTCCTCTTCCAATTCAGCCAAGAGCAGGTGCCGCTCGCTCTCTTTAATCCGCACGGAGATTTCAGCATGCTCAAAAAGAGGGAGGAGTTTCTCATAAAGGAAATAGTGGGACATATGTCGTGTAATCCCGATATCAATCGTTCGCTTAGGAAGCTTCTCGTTGTTTCTTACCCTCGTTGTCATCTCCCTAGAGAGGTCAAAAACCCTTTGAGAGTAATCTAGACAAACTTCGCCTGACCTCGTTAAAAAGAGGGCCCTATTTCGACGCTCAAAGAGCTTGGTTCCGAGATACTCTTCCAGTAAGCGAATCTGATCACTCACAGTAGGCTGTGAGACAAATGCTTTTTCAGAAGCAGCTTTTACGGAGCCTTCTTTGGCCACGAGGTAAAAGTAGAAAAGATGGTTAAAGTTAAGTCTATCCATAAGTAATTAGTTTTTTCCTAATTATAATAGCAAATAAAACGATTATTCCAAAATCTTTTTATAGTCGATAATTCATGCAGTCATAAGTAATAAGGAGTGACCATGAAATTCGCAGCTTTATTCGTTCTTTTATCAGTGCTTATGCCCTCGACACTGGCAAAAGACCCAGCAGGTAAATGTAGTGAGGGTAAGACTCAATATTCTTGTTCCTCTATAAAGAAGGCAAAAAGAGCTTTCTTTTGCTCAAGCCGAAAGTACTCCAAAAAGAGTATCGAGAGAACTTGTCAAAGAAGTTTTAAAAAAGCGCTTAAGAAGAAATAAGGACTTTGGGTGAGGCCTGAAAGTCTCACCTCAGGGAGGACGTATGTTACTCATTTCGACTAAATCAAGATTTGAAGATGGAGCACTAAGCTACTGCTACAGCCTCTCTCCCGTACAAAGCGCAGAAGTTATTTGGATGAAGGATAGCTTGAGCTACAAGAAGTTCTTTAAAAAAGATTTTATCACCTTCATCAAACTTTTTTCTAAAGAAGAAATGGATCATATCTTTCGGATTTCCTTCATAAAAGAAGGCATCGTTCACGTTCCAAAAGACGACCACTTCTTCTTCACTCATAGTGACAAGCCAAACTGCTATCTCAACGAGATGGGTTTTGCCGTCACAAATAGAATATTAATGCCTCAAGAGCCTATTACTCTGGACTTTGATAAAAGCTTTGATAAGTGCAACTTTCACAGCTTTAAGCCTCAGTGTGTCGTCTCTAAGGAAGAAATAATAGATAGTCTTAAAAAATTTATTGGTCTTACATTTAAAAGCCAATCACTAAGGAGAGCTGTATGAAAGTTTTAATTGAGTACAAAAATGTCGCCATTCTATTCGCCCTTATGCTTATGGTTGCTGTCGTAACCCCAAGCTTTGCAATGGACGGATCAGAAGAAGATGAAAGTGAAGTAACAACAGCGCCTACTTATGAAACGACGAGCCCAACATCTGAAGGCTCGACAGACGACTCTTCAGACTTTGGAAGCGTTGAAGAAGACGACTAGAAGTCAACAACGCTGGCTCCCCTGTATCCACATGGGCACGGGAGCCAGCCCTTTTAAATAAACTAAAAACTGGCCCTTCCAGTATCCAAGTAGAATATAAAGCCCCAGTCGTTCGCCAATAATAGCTTCAATAGCTTCTCCAAATATCTGTCTTGCCAAATCCCCCCCTAAATTAAAAATTCTGTCTTCTCTAGCACTGACAGGACCCTCAGCGGGATAGGTTGCTTGCGAAGTCGGGCAAATTAAACAAAAAACAGATACACCCATAATAAGCGATACTTATAAGTCATTGTCCAAAGAATGGACGGCCCCGTGAAAATACTCTTACTCAGCCCTTCAAGAAGTTTAGTGCTGATAAGATGTAAAAAAACTTAAAATATTAAACCCAAGGAAAAACAATGCTCAAAATAATCTCAATTCTTACTCTTTTTGTCTCTTTGCAGACTCATGCTACTTCTTCTTCATATGAGCTCTCAGAGGACAGCATGGCCCATGCAGGAAAAGCCCTAACCTCTATTGCTCTAAGCTCCAAATCAGTCATGATTGAGCATGAATCCGTAATGGGACCTGGTTGTATCTTCGAAGGAATCCAAGAAGAGACTAATGCCAACGAAACAGTTTTTGCTCCCATAAATGAAGAACTTCGTTTTGGAGAAGCCTGTCGAGTAACTGTTGTTCAGAGAAATGATGATAGCATCAACATCAAGAATAACGGCCAATGTGGCGGCTTTTGTGGAGTCGGTGCAGAACTAAGGCTCATCAATATTCCATCAAAGTAGTCATTTATAACGAAAGACCCCAATCAAATGGACAAGAAACTCTTGTCCATTTTTTTTGTTTTTACCCGACTCAGGCACTCGAGAACCTCAAAACCTCTCAAAATTTACGTTGTTGGAGACTTTTACCCAGGGTCTTTCCCATCCCAGTATAAACACGTATACTGTTAAAAAATTCACTTATCGAGCGAATGTTCGAAACGGAAATTATGACAGTAAAAACCCCTAAAATTCAAGAAACGTCCCCTCTATCTACTGATGAGGCCCATGGCATTGAGCTCATAAAGCCTCTCGAATTCGTCGTCTTTGACTTAGAGACGACAGGGGGCAATCATAAGTCAGATAAGATCATTGAGATTGGACTGGTTAAAATCGTCGATCTTAAGATTGTTAAAGAGGTTAACTATTTAGTTCAGCCTCAAATGAAAATCCCAGACTTCATTCAAAAACTGACAAGTATAAAGCAGGCAGACGTTGAAAACTCTCCGCTTATCCAAGACCTAGTGGACGACATCCTTGATTTCATGGGAGATAGTATTCTGGTGGCGCACAACACCTCGTTTGATGTGCCCTTCTTTAATTCAGTTCTTCGAAGACTAGATCGACCAGAACTTGAAAATAAGAGCCTTTGCACAAACCTAATGACAAAGTATCTTATCCCCAATCTTTTAAATTCCAATCTCAATTATATGAGTAAGATTTTTAACATTAAGCATTCAAAGGCTCACCGTGCCCTTGACGACGCAAAAGCCACTGCGGAGCTCTTACTTAATTACTTAAAGATTTTTATGGATAAAGATATCCAAAAGATCAATCACCTCTACTACCCTAGAAACCGCTATGAGCTAGATAGGATTCACTACAAAGGTGATACCCATACAGGCAGCGATATTAAGAAGAAGCTGGATAAGCTCAAGACTCCTAGTCTCGTTACTCTAAAAGGAGAAAACGGCGTCATCCTCTACTCTCTTCCTTGCACTGGTTCAGAAAGAGAACATGACTTCATTTTTGAAAAACTTGAATCCTGCCTCTGGAAGACTGCCACCATAAAGCTTTTTGGCCCCTTCATTGAAGCCTTGGTTCACTTTAATAATCTCTTTAGTAAAATGGAATCCAGCGCCAGGGGTGAGACGATTAGACTGATGTGGGAGGTTCACCTTCCCCATGTAAAACTACCTCCAAAAGGCCAAGAGCAGCTACTGGAAAAGGCGGAAGGCATTTCTCTTTCAGGAGACTTTATAATCGCCCATCATCTCGTACCAGAACAAATGATCATTTTTCCGATACAGTCTCTTAATGTAAAAAACCAGCTCATCTTTCGCTACCCGAGCCATAGAAAAAAGCTTTTGCAGTATATAAACTCTAAGGCCCAAAGACTCAGTAATAATAAACTTAAGAGCCCTCACTTCCACCCGCTTTTAAAGAGCTTCATTACTCAATATTTTTTGAAAGAAAAAGAAGCGACGAACCTTTTTATTTTTAAGAAAAAAGGTCCTCTGGCCCACCCCGATGATTTTCTGAAAGATCTTGATAAGTACTTATCTGAGCATCCCAACAGCTATAATTATCCCAGTGAGTATATTTAACCCAAAAATGACAGCGGCTTGCATTGTCTGGCCGCTCTTGGCAGCACTAAAGACTTCGTAGCTAAAGGTGCTAAATGTTGTCAAAGAGCCCATAATACCAACTCTAAGAAAGTGTTGGTGCCAAGCGAGATCATTGAGACCAAAGCGAATCGACAAAAAATAAAGTAATGTTCCCAGGCCATTCACAAAGAGCGTCGCTCCCCACAAAGGAGCGCCAAGTTCAAGGGTAACGAGCGAAACGCTCCATCGAAGGGAAGCCCCTATCCCTCCACCAACGAAAATAAAGGGTAAATAGGCTAATTTATCAATCATCTTGTGCCTCTGGAAAATCAAACCTTCGCATTAAATGAGCTTCCAATCAGAAAGGGTTATCCTATTGTGATCTATCTCCATCTCAAGACCTTGAACTTCAACCAAATACTTAACGAGCTTTGAGCTTGTAAATCTATCAGAGAGATCAAGATCACCTGAAAAAGAAAAAATAACTCTATCATTTTCTTCTTTATAGATCGTTTTTAACGTCTTCATAGACTCATCTCCTAAAACTAGGCGATGATGATTAAAGTAAGTGAGGATTTCTCCCAAGACAAGGTAGAGCACCATACTTGAGAGAGACAAGTTCATATAGCGCTTAAAAGGCTCACTTGCACTCTCAACATCAACTTCGATCCTTACATCAGCCTCTACCATTCTAAAGCGCAGAAGGTCCAGAGCTTGGCCTAGGGCCTCTCGCATGGAGCCAACCTTTTGATGCTGATCTTTTGCTCGGGAGAAACCGAGGAAAATCTCCACGAGGGTTTTGCAACGCATGGCCGATTCTTTCATGTCTTTGAGAACATCCCCGCTATCACTCTCCCAATCCTCAAGTTCCAAGAGCCCTATCGCTGCCAATATTCCAGCGAGTGGATTATTGAGTTCGTGAGCTATTGAGCTAGAGATAATCCCAAGCTCTTGAGACGAGATGCTCTTAAGACCTTGAGAGGTGCCATCATCATTGAAGCGATCTTGATTGAGAAAAAGAAAGAGGTAAGACTCCCCCTCCCCTCGATCCATCTCCATTTTAATCACCCTAAAAAAGTCGCCATTGATCTCGAGGGTATCGTCCTCACTCAGATTGAGGCAATCCCTTGGGGGAAGATTCAAGCGGGTAAAGCGATTGTTATAAACGATCAAGTCCCCTCTGGTATTAATCACTGAAAGAGGCATAGGAATTTCAGTTACTGCTTCCTCCCAAAGAGAGCTTTGATCTAGCGCCTTTGTTAAATGAGGATTAAAAGCCGCATACTTCTCAAGAAGTTCCAGTAAAAGCGACACTCCAAATGAAACAGCTTTTTCATTTGAACCTTGGGAGCGATAAACGAGATACTGCGGCAACCCCAACCAGTCGAGGGGAAAGACTCTTAACTCTGGGCTTTGGTGTCGCAAACCAACAAGCCCATCGATATCGCTTAAGCCCATATCACTCCACAGGGCGGTCTTAGAAAAAAGCTCAGAGCACTCAGAAATAAAAGCTTCCAAACTAGGGATCTGTAAATAATCACTATCAAAGGAAAAAAATGCAGAAAGAGTGAGGTCAGTTAGTTCGCTGCTAGCATCCTCTTTTTTAGAAAGATAAACGCTGGCATCCTTGAAAAGCTTTGTGCAGCTTCTTTGAGCCTCTTCTTTAATTGTGAGTAACTGTCGTTGCTTTACAATCCCCTCAATAAACTCCAAAACGGCCATGATATCAGAAGAGTCGTCTGCGAGAGGAAAAATACTATGACGAAACTCACGAGGAATTTCCTCAAAACTAAGAAGAAAGACTCCAGGGTGACTTTCAATTAAACCGGGAGCATGACTTAACTCCTCTGCTCGCATAATGTAAACCACTCCTGGCTGCCATGGGATATCAAAAAAGGCTGCTCTCTTGGGAACAAAACCAAAACGAGTTTGAAGATCGCTATCAAGAACAGGGAATTTATTTTCTACATAAATATCAAGACCTGAAAAGCGCTCGGACGAGGAGAGAAGATCCATTATTTAAAAAAGTCCCTCGAGGCGTCAACTAAGCTCTCCCCTTCGATGGCCAAAGAATTAACTGTCACGCCCCAATGCAAGTGAGGGCCGGTTACTCGACCAGTTGCTCCGGCATGACCAATGGTCATGCCCTTTGGGATTATTTCTCCTTCGAGAACTAGACGTTTCGATAGGTGACCATAAAGTGTGAAAATTCCCAGCCCATGATCAATCACCACCGTGTGCCCCGTATAAAAGAAGTCACGACTTATTACGATCCGCCCTCTATTAGCGGCTTTGATAGGCGTACCGATACTTGCTCTAAAGTCCGTACCGAGATGCTGAGTTTGCTTTTTATTATTAAATATTCTTTTTGATCCATAGATGCTTGTGACCTTACTAACGATGGGCAGCTGAAAAGCTTCTTCAAAAAAAGGGTACTTCGGAGAATTAGAATAAGCTTTATGACGTATAGCTCTTTCTTTTGCTGCTCTTTTGGCATGTTTTTTATTTAAGAATACTCGCTTCTTATCGACTCTCAATTTCTCCGAGGGGAACTCTTTATCAACGACCTTAACAGTTGCAACGACAACCGAGCGACTAGGATGACTAAAGAGACAGTCATAGACCTCTAATTTAGAAAAGTAGCTCTCTGAAAGAAAGGCCATCAGTCTGCCCTCGTTAAAGAAGTGGGGCAAAACTTTTTCCCCACATTTTAGAGTTGCCCCCTTTTGCAAGGAAGAAAAGTCTCCTTCGTGAACCAGAAGACTGGCTTCACCAGGCTTAATTGAGATATCAACAATTTCAAAGCTAGCATTCTCGCTTTTGGTGGTTTGATTAGTTGAAGAAGATTTTTTTTCAACTTGAGAGAGCGAGGGACTATTTGCTTGATCTTTCTTTAAGTCAGAGTCCAGCATTTTAATATTTGCACAACTAAACCCTAGAAAGAGTTGAACGGCTAAAATCAAGGTCAATTTATTCATGCTTATCTTCCTTATTCTTTACTGCTTTTGCGACGCCATCTTTAAAGTGAATAGAAAATACGGCTTCAGCCTCGAGCTCTTCAAATTTTCGTCTATTACCGAGCACCGATCCATCGGGGCCTTTGATAAAAGAATAACCCCGATTAAGTACGTTACTAGGATCGAGGAGAGACAGCATTTTAAAGCTGTTCGTCACTTTATTTTTTAGCTCTTCAACACGAAGCGGAAACTGGAGAAGAGTTCTTGCACATTCTTCTAAGCGCATTACTTTGTCATTATAGCCAACAAACTCTAATAAGCGATGATCCAGTTTACAGGCCACCAGCCTTCTTTGCAGACTATAAAACTGAGCTTCAATTATTCTAATAATATTTATCGGAGCACTTTGCTCAAGTCTATGTCCACTTCTCACCAAGACATTATTCATACAGGTCTTTAAGGAACTCTTCACTCTGGCCAACCTCGAAATCAGCTGGCTTTGACCTTCACTTAAGACTTCAGCCGCAGCGGTTGGGGTCTCGCACCGCTTATCGCTTACGTAGTCACTGATTGAGAAGTCCACGTCATGACCCACGGCCGAAATAACAGGAATAGGACAATTGAATATATCCCAAGCGAGCCCCTCATCATTAAAGGCCCAGAGGTCTTCCAAAGAACCTCCTCCTCGAGTCAAAACGATAACATCGAGCTTATCTTCAGGCTTAGCCTCAAGATGAAACTTGATGAGCTTCTCAAGAGCTGCCCTCAGTGAAAGAGGCGCTGCCTTACCCTGAACTGTTGCGGGAGAGAAAACGACACTCATCCACGCCGTTCTTCTCTTAGTGACATTAACAAAGTCATAAAAAGCCGCGCTACCCTCTGCTGTGATGAGACCTATTCGTTTTGGTAACGGAGGTATTGGCTTCTTTGTCGCCATATCAAAGAGGCCTTCAACGGCCAGTCTTTTCTTGAGCTTCTCAAGCTCAACCTTCAAGTCCCCCACTCCTGCTTTTGCTATTCGCTTGGCAATGAGCTGAAAACTCCCCCTTTGAGCATAGACTCCAAGGCCTCCAAAAGCCGTTAGTTTGTCTCCATTCTTGAGGTCTTTAACGATGGGGTTACGAAGAGCATCCATTTTAAATAAACAGCAATTTAGGCTGGCGCTTGCATCGGATAGTGTGAAGTAGAAATGCCCAGCTCCAGAGCGCGAAAGATTGGAAACTTCACCTATGACCTCAACGGTGCGAAACTGATCTTCGAGGCACTTTTTAATAGAACCTACGACTTGGGATACACTGGGCGGATTGGACTGCATAACCCTTATGTTAACTCTAAGAAAACCTAATGAATATAGGTAGGACCGAGTTTTCAACTGTCGAAAACTCGGACAGAAAAGAGCTAAAGAAGTTTTAGTTTTCTAACCATCACAGCGGTGTTCTAGCAAAGAAGCGCTGCTAACCTTTGACCATCTGCTGTATAAGTGGATAGGTCTTAAGATATTTGACGGCCTGAATCACCTGATAATCCTCACTAGGTCCTGAGATTTCCTTTTTAGCTTTCTCTTTATCGGATTTTTTCTTTTCTTTAAGATCAGCAATTCTTTTTTTCCTCTCGGCCTTCTTTTTTTCAAGACGTATCTTCTTCTCTTTTGCTGTCTCGATGGTGGCAGTTAAGTGGTTGCGTAGATCAGACTCCCTAATATAGCGGGACTGAAGCTCATTCTCTTTCACCCATGCTCCCTCATACTCGGAGACGAAAATATCAGGTTTGATTCCGACGGCCTGAATTTTTCGATCTTTTGGGGTCATATACTGGGCAATAGTAAGCTTTACCCCCTTCTTGTCATCAATCTTAGCGATGGATTGAACGGAACCTTTTCCAAAGGATTGACTACCAAGAATAATGGCCCTTCCATGATCCTGGAGGGCTCCAGCGACGATCTCGGAAGCTGAAGCACTGGCACCGTTAATGAGAACGGCGATTGGTTTTTTCAACATTTTAAAGCCCGTTTTCTTTACATAGCGAATATCTTTTTGCTTTGGATCACGCGATTCAGTAGACACCACTATTCCATCCCGTAGGAAGAGAGAAGAAACATTCACAGCTTCATCGAGAAGGCCGCCAGGATTACTTCTAAGATCGAGAATGATCCCTTTCAAACCGCCTTTGGCTTGCTTCTCCATTTTCTTTATGGCTTTAGAAATTCCCTTAGCCGAGTTTTTTTGAAATTGAGTAAGACGAACATAGCCGTAGTTATCATCGACAATATTATGTTTTACGGCGCTTATTTTTATAGCCTTTCTTTTCATGACAAATCGCTTGATGCCGTCATGGCCCTCTCTTGCGACACCAACTGTTATCTTTGATCCGGGCTTACCACGCATTTTATCAACGGCATCTTCAAGAGGAAGACCGAGAGTAGACTCCAAGTCAATTTCGATAATTTTATCTCCCGCCTTAATTCCTGCCTTGTAGGCCGGAGTGTCATCTATGGGCGTGATGACAACGATCACTCCATCCTTTTGAGAAACTTCAATTCCCAGCCCCCCAAATTCCCCTTGAGTGTCTTCTTGCATCTTTGAGTAAACACGTTCATCAAGGTAAGTAGAGTGAGGGTCAAGGGTGTTCATCATGCCTTTTATAGCGCCTTGAATCAGCTTTTCTGTGTCCACTTCCCGGTAATACTGGCTCTCAATGAGGTAGAGAACTTTATTGAAAAGCTCTAGCTTCTCAAAACGAGATTTATCATCTGCCTTCTGAGCCCCAAGGCCAAAACTAAGTAAGGAAAGACTAATGGTTGTGGCCACCAAGGTGGACTTTAAAAGTTGATTCATCTCAAATAATCCTTTTATCCATTTTTTAATGGTTAAGCTTTCGTCTATTGAAAGCTCGTACAAAATATTCTGTGCCCCCGAGATTTACAAGTTCATGCTTCTCATCCCACGGGCTTATATTATTAATTTTGTTATCTACATTCTCTTAGCAACAAGAGACTTCTCATCAAGAAGGTGGATTGTTGCTTGCGCTTTGTCTTTAATTCTAACCTCGAAGTAGAGCTTTGAATCTTTACGCTTTGGCTTAAAAGTATAACCTATTACCTCACCGGCCTTTACTCTTTTTCCCTTGGCAACTTGAGCTCGAAAGTCCCCTAAACAGACTGAAATTGTATCCTTTCCGTGATCAAGCATAAGAACATTGCCGTAGGTTGATAAAGAACCACTGTGAATCACTTTCCCTGCTCTAGCGGCGATTACCGGTTGGCGCTTAGAGAAAAGAAAGGTAACACCCTTTCTTTTAAAATCGAGCGCCTTATGCTCTTCGATCGGTGGCAAGAAAGTTCCCAAACTAGAACGAAGCTTCTTTCCGCCGGAGTTTCTAGACTTCTTTACCTTGACTCGTTGCCACTTTTTTAAGAAATCTTCATACCGTGCTTTTACTAAAACATACTTTCCAGACTGTTCTCTCTTAGAGCTCTCAAGTTGAGCAATCGCATCTAGAAGGAGCTCCTCCTTGGCCAGGTAGAGTTTCAAATTAGATTCAACTTCTTGCAATTGACTCTGAGCCTTTTTAGTTGCGGTAATTTGCGTTTGATAAGCCTGAAGACGCTTTGTTAAGTTACTCAAAAGAATCTTCTTAGCTAACATCTGCTCGGGAGTATCCGTGCTATCGAGAGTGTTCACCGTAATAGAACTCAGCAATCTCTTGAGCTCGCCCTTTCTAGCGGCGAGATTACTAATAGAGCTCAACAAGGACTTTTTAAGGGAGTATATGCTTTGCTCGAGAATTAATTTTTTCTTTCCTAGTTGAAGAACAGACTGGTTTGAGCTTTCAAGCTGCTTTTCAACTTCATTCATTTCTTTAGCAATCTGAGAGAGTTTACTCTTTTCGGCCTTTAGGCCTAGACGAATGCTGTGATGAGCTGGTTTAGCGGCGAAGTTCGACTGAACGATAAGTAGTGCCGACATCATACAGAAAATAAGGAAGGTTTTATTCATTTTCATCATTTAGTGAGTCTTAAATTGGGTTCCCAAGGTAAAAGAAGTCATCAAGCTCAAGCACACTAAGCCCAAGCCAATTAGTGCCGTTGTCTGATTAACAAAGAACCCGGCCATCAAAGCACAAAGTAGTGGTAAATGAGCATAAGTTAAGCTTTTTTCAAAAACTCGAGTTCTTCGCTGAAATTGCTCATAAACAAACGAAGCTCTCTCCAGCTTTTTCCAAAAAGATAGCATGCAGATGAAGAAGACCGTTCCAGCCAATAGACTCAACCCGATAGAAAAGTGCTTACTTAGAAACATCTCTGACTTTTGAGGATCATCCTGAGGTCTGTGAAGTGCTCCAAGCGTCACTTCAGATTCTCCAGCAAGTCTGGATACATAATTACGAATTAATTTTTGAGAACTCTCTTTAAGACTAGCGGCGAGATAGATCTTTAGACCCGAAAAATTTAGGGCCATTAGGGAGTCATCTAGAGCAACCTTACTTTCGGCTAAGATACTTTTAACGTGACCATTTACTTTGTCTTCTGACACTTGATTTATTTTCTGAACGCCAGGCAATTTAATCAATTTTCTCTTTACGTAGTTTGAATTGAGATCTTTTGGTATTAAAGCAAAAAAGTAGGGAAGCTCTTTCTTGGCTTCTCCTCTGCCCATCGCACTTAGTTTGATAGCTTCAGGAGCAAAGGCATTGGCCACTAATAAAGCACAAGAGCCGAGCCAGAAAAAGCTCAAGAGTGGATTCTTTAACAATGTCTTAAAAAAACAGCTTAGATAAAACATGCGTGCCCCGAGTAGATGAGTCTTCCCTTATCCATATGAACAATCCGGCCAGTAAACTTATTTGCCAGGTCGCGATTGTGCGTGGCCCAAACCACAGTTAAGCCCTGTTTTACATTGTAATAATTGAGAATATCAAAGATTTTCTTGGCGTTTTCAAAGTCCAAAGCAGATGTAGGCTCGTCCGCGAGTATCACATCTGGTCTTGTCAGCATCGCCCGAATAAAAGAAATTTTCTGCCTCATACCGCCGTTGGCGTCGCGAGCTAAAATGCCTAACCTCTCGGTGACACCGAGCATGTCGCACAGATCTCTCATATCACTGCGAAACTCTTTTTTTGATTTGTAGACACTAGAATCATAAGAGACCATGAGGTTTTTCTCACAACTCTTATTTTCGATAAGTTTTAAGTCTTGAAAAATAGGCGCCGTAAAAACTTTATGCTCACTTCGTGATAGTTTTCCTTTGTCGGGCTTTATTACACCGCCTAAGACTTTTAGTAGAGTCGTTTTACCTGCTCCACTTACACCAGTAAGAAATACAATCTCACCTCGATGAACTTTAAAGTCGACACCGTTAAGGGCTTTAATATTTCCGAATGAAAGTTTTAGTGATTCAGCACTGAATATTTTTTCCGAACGAGTTGGGTCAAAAAAACCCTGAGAAGTTCTGGGAAAACTGTGCTGATGTTTTGTATTTTGGTGAAATTCCCTCATGAAAACCAATCCTTAGCCAATCTTCAAATCTTCCTGATCTGAACGAGCACTAGCCCCCTTTATTGTAACCTTTAAGGACTACCTAAGTAAAGGACACGGGAATAGAAGGAACCTTCTTCCGAGTAAAATACTCGGGATTGACAATTAAATTCTCTCTTCGGAAGGCTGAACATCTTCAATAACCCCCTCTTTGGCCAGCAGCTCATAAGCCGACTGCGAACAAAAGACATTTGGAATAAAATTAGTTGTATTATGAAGGCGAGAAATGACCGAGTTTTCCACTTCAGCAAGTAGCTTAACCTCACCAGTCTCATAACTGATTTTGACTGGATCTCGTTCGTGAAGAACATTACCACTCTTGTTCTTAGCAACAATACTCTTCATCGACTGGACAAAAATAATTTGTTTTTCAGGAAGATCAGCGATGAACCAATGGTGCTTTTCACCTTTCTTTTCGATCACCTGCCGTATTTCCTCTACTTTTGCTTCTGCTCTTCTTCTGTACTTGGCCTGCTCCTCAAGATCATCTTGATTGAGTAGTCTTTGCTTCAGCTCCTCACAGCGCACATGCCGTGCCCCTTGAGCAAAAAGAAGAGTTTCCGCCATATCTTTGATGCCTGGCTCCTTATCAAATCCACCACTCATAAACTGCTCGTGGATTAGCCCCATGAAATAACCATCATGAAAGCTCCAAAAATGAACCGGGTCTTTTTCTATCTGGGTCAACAGATCACTATAGCGATGAATCAGCCCTTTCTCTAGCAAGTGATAACAGAGACTCTCTGCTATCGCATCGTACTTAGCCCCTCTAGCTGAGCGAATAACCTGAGAGTACCAAGCAAATCTCGACTGGAGAAAATCCTCCACGCAGTGAAGAGCATTATGCTTGATCGTTAAAATATCATGATCACCTACTCTGCGAGGTTCAAAATGATAGAGAAGATAATCCCTATCATAGGAGCCATACTTCAAGCCCGTGTAGTGGGCGTCGCGAAGCAAGTAATCCATTCGATCACAATCAATTTCTGAGTGAAGAATTTGATTCGCCATCACCGAAGGATCAACACCTTTGACTAGGTCAGATATCCTTTGAGGATCGTAACCATACTTTTTCAGAATGTAGGTAATCCCCCCCGGGTAATTGGTATTTTTAATAATGAAGGCACCTAGATTCTCATGATCATCTTTAAGGCCCTTGCCTCCACTTTGATTCGTCGTTTCTCCAAAGCGGATATAGGCAGCTTCCGTTGTGTGAGAAAAGCAAAAGGTTCCGAGATCATGCATAAGAGCTCCGAGACGAAGCATCTGATGATAGTCCTTTTCTTTTGAATGAAAGTCAGCATTCATGAGCTCGGCATCACTAACGGCCCTACCAACGGACTCGATCATTTTATGGGCGTTATTCATTACCCCGATGGAATGACCAAACCGCGAATGCTCGGCTCCGGGAAAAACGTAGAAAGAAAACCCTAGTTGTTTTATCCATCGAAGACGTTGGTAAAAAGGTGAGTGAATAATCTCTCTTTCTACCGGAGTCATGCGAATGAATCCATAGAGAGGATCAAATATCAAATGTGGTTTTTTTTGTGCTTCCGCTTGAAAAAGGCCCATCTCACTTCCCTGTTTAGCTGAGACCAAAAAGAAAGGGAGTCTGCAAGGACTCCCTTATTACTGCTTGTTTTTTACTGTAGTGTTTTGGCCTTACGACCTCTTGTTTTTTTCTTTGGCTTGTGAAGTCTACCGTGAATAAACTCGAGTGCATGATGGGCTTCTCTTCTTAAACCATTTTCATTAATGAAGCGGTAAAAGTCTTCGAGTTCCTTAGACTTTCTAAAGGTCTTAATGCTCCCCTTAGAACCTTCTGCAACAACTTCTGCTTCTTCTACTTTTGTAGCCATTTATATCTCCAGATTAATTTTTGATTTTACGTACTCATTCGTTAAAACACAACTCTAATTGACCGAGAGCGTACTAAGCGTCTTGGTTACCAATCATCCCGTAAGAATGAAGCTTGTTATAAAGAGTCTTAACCGTAATTCCTAGCATCTTGGCAGTTTTCGTCTTGTTTCCACCGAGGTGCTCCAAAGTTAAGCAAATGTGCCTTTTCTCTAACTCATCAAGAGTCATTTCCGAGTATTGAATCGCATTTTCCTCGACAATATCCTCTTCTGTTTGTGCTTCTGTTACTGAATCAGCAAGATGATCTTTTTCAACAATCATGCCGTCAGAGAGAATATAGGCGCGCTCGATAACATTTTGTAGCTCTCTAACGTTTCCTGGCCAGTTGTAATCTCTTAAAGAGTTAACAACTCCAGGAGAAAGTGACTTTTGCTCTTCAGTCTTTTTGTGAAGATTTAGAAAGTGAGTCGCAAGCGTTTCAATATCATCTTGTCTTTCCTTAAGTGATGGAATTTTAAGAATCATGGTATTAATTGAAAAGAGAAGATCTTGTCTGAAAGTTCCCTCAGTCACGCACTCATCAAGATCTTTAGTTGTAGCGACGATTAAGCGAACATTTGCTCTATAAGGCATGTGTCCACCAACTCTGAAGGCCATTTTTTCATTCATAAAATTATAGATTTTCGCTTGAAGATGAAGTGTTAGGCGATCAATGTTATTGATAAAAAGAGTTCCATTATTTGCTAACTCTAATAGACCATTTTTAACCTTTACGTCTTTAAAGCTTCCACCCTCTTCGCCAAAGATTTCTCTCTCTAACGCTAGCTCATCAAGAGCTGAACAATCGATACTGATGAAGGCTTTATTGGAGCGCTTTGAGCGGCAATGAACTCGCCTAGCGACCATTTCCTTACCAACACCTCTTTCCCCAATCATTAAAGCGTTAACTTCAGCCTCGCCTACTTTGTCGGCAAGATGGATGAGTCTCTTCATTGCTTCTGACTTACCAACAATTTCTTTTTCTTCGATTCTAAAGTTGCTACTAATATCAGAGCCCGAGTCTCTCTTTTGAATTTCTTTTTCTTTTACATCAATTTGTCTAAGCAGGGATTCATTAAGATGTTTCGCGGCGAGATACATTCTCATATTTGCTAGAGCATGTCTCAGCTCATTTAAAATCTCAAGAACTGCTGTCATATCATCGCGGGAGAACTCTTTTTCACTATCAAGGCACTGAAAGTGGATTGTCGAGATCACAATTCCTTCGTGAGAAACAGGGATCGTAAGCTCTGCTCTTACACCCTCGTTTTTTGCGTCAACAAAGAGAGGATCTCTTTCTGTATTGTTACAAAAGTAAGGCTTCTTTGTTCTGATCACGTGACCGGCAGGACCAACACCTTTATCAAGAAGTTTTCCTTTCTTTACTAGCTTACCGTTTTTAGAGATGATTTTTACTGAACCGTTTTCTTGAACTAAACTTACGAGGGTACGATCGACTCCCATTTGATCATGAAGTAGTTTTCCAAGATGAGGAAAGAATACTGACTCATCTAATGACGACAATAAAATTGACGCTACTTCCTGAATCTTTGTTAAGTTTTTAGTCACCGAATCCATCATTTTTAATCTCCTAGACAGTAATATATACGTAGTTGCTTAATTTAACGCTTTGCGTAACTACAGAAATGATACAATGTGTCTGAATTTTTTACAAGATTAAAATAGTCGGGCTTTCCATAAAAGTGAGCAAAATATAATAAAAACTAGTACTTAGACCAGCGAGGTGTCGAACAATTACCCATATTTTTTGTGAGGCTCCCTAAAATATCCCCATCTCGGGTCATAATGTATATATTTTGAACGGCCCGAGTCCTAGAAAGCACTCTCTGGCTGCTAAAAGCGATAAACTGGCCATCGTTAGAGTAAGTTGGGTCCTCATTTGAACCAAAGTCCTTTGTCAGTCTATGAAGGTTAGCGCCGTTCTCATCCACTCTGAAGATGTCAAAACGGTTGTCCAACCACGAAGCAAAAGCAATCTCACTACCATCTGGTGAGAATCTAGGAGTAGCATTAAACTTACCTACATAGCTGATACGCTTAACATCCTTCTCCTGAGCCCTTGGATCAGCAATGTAAATCATTGGCTTACCAGCTCCCGAGCGGCCGCTTAGAAAGGCCATTCTAGAGCCCGTAACGTTAATAGAAGGATCAACATCTGGCTGATAATGTTTCGTAATTCTTCGAGTTGCCCCAGAAGCTAAATTCAAGGAATAGATCTCCGCATTTCCCTCGTGAGTTAAAGTCAGTGCTATATTCTCTCCATCGGGCATAAAGAAGGCCCCAGAGTTAATACCTTTTTTTGAAGAAATAACACGGGAACGCCCGGTTTCAACATCCAGGATATAGAGATTAATATTGCGACTTTTACTGCGAGAATTCTTAATTAGGCTATAAAGAACTTTCCTGCCGTCAAAACTAAAGGCCGGCGAAATAACATTTCCTCGGTGGTTGGTAAGCCTTCGAACCCCGTGCCCATCAAAGTCCATAATGTAGAGTTCCTTAATCCCCTTACTCTTCGTCGTTCCTTTGTCAGAAACAAAAACAATCTTCGAGCGAAAAATGGATGTTTGCCCCGCTATTTTTTGAAAGAGTGCATCCCCTGCCTCGTGCCCATTTTTTCTCACATTAGAAGGTGTCACAGTAACTGAAACAGTCTCCAACAACTTCTTCTCCCTCACACTATAAAGCTCGCTCTTCACAGAAAGGGTATTTTCAGAAGCCTTATCAAATGAATTCAGGATAAAGTAGCGCACGCCGATCCCGGAGAGAAAAGAATAGTCCTTTCTTACCGCCTTTGGCTTATATTCGTTCTTATCCATCACGTTAAATTTCTGCTTATAAAAAGAGAAGTCGTTCTTCATCAACTTTTCGTATTCCGCGATGATTGTCTTCTCTCGGTTAGAAAGACCTCGTGGCTGATCGTTCGTAACAATAATGAGACCGTCTTTCTCCACGTCGGCCTTACCGACAGCAACGATTGTTAATCCCTCCTCAGCTTTTATTGAAAGAGTTAAGATGAAAAGAGAAATTAAAATTACAAGATTCTTAATCATTGCTGATCCTTTTAAAGAGGAAATCCTAGGAGAATATCGCCATTGAGAATATTTTTACTAATTTTCTGTTCAGGCACAGGAAAGGGTGAAGCCTTCTTCACCGCTGCAAGAGCTCTGTTATCGTACTCGTCATCACCACTAGACTCATATATTACCGCCCTTACAATTCGGCCTTGAGAGTTGATGAAAACTCTTATCCTTGCCCTCAAACCTTTATCGGCCAGATAGCTTGGAATTTTCCAAAATGGCTTCACAATGCCGGGAAGCCTCGTAGCGTAAGCTTGGACAGCACTCAATACTTCAGCACTGCCGTTTCCAACCAGGGCTTCCCCTTTTTGTACCTTATTTCCTCTCTTAACTAAGCCAGCGAGAAGCGCCTGCTGCTTTTGATTTAGCCCACTCCCTTCTTTACTCTTAGCCCTCACTTTTTTTACATCGGAAACCTTGTCCTTCTTGCTGTAGTTCTTTAGAAGGTCGGCCAAAGACTTCTTTTTTACTTCTTTAGTGTCTTTTAAGTACTCGTCTCCCTTATCTGGAATTGGTTTAGGCTCGGGAACTTTACTCGTTGTAGAGGGAGCCGGAGCTGAAGCGGAGCTAGCCTGAATAGCCTCTAATTCCTTTAATGTTCTTTTCGGTAAAGCTACCATATCCACACGCACTGATGACTGAACCAACTTTACATTAATCTTTCTTTGCTTCTCACCAGATTGCCAATTCAACCACGAAAGTAAACAAGCAATCAGAACAATGAGAACATGCATTGCTGTGGATTTCTTCGTATAAAATGAAAGTGGTTTGTTTATAACCATAGATCTCATTATTTTGCTTCTACCTCGGTAACGAGTGCGATCTTACTGATTCCGGAACTCTTTAGAAATGACATAAGCTTTGCAACTGCTCCATATTTGATCCCAAAGTCTGCCCTAAGATAAATGACATCAGACTTGGCTTCCTTAAACTTAAGCTTAATCAGCTTGATGATTTCAGACTTCAAAACCTTATCTTTACCTAAGAAAAGCTCATTGGATAAGGTTAGCGAAACCACAACCTGCTCCGTCGTTAAGTTTAGGGGATTAACTTCTTTCGTTTTAGGAAGATCTAGGTTTATTCCATTGAGCATTAAAGGCGCTGTTATCATAAAAATGACAAGAAGGACTAACATAACATCCACCAAGGGGGTTACGTTAATATCAGAGATTGCTCCTCTTTTTCCTTTTGTTATTTTGGCACCCATAAAGGCCTCCTAAAGAATTGTTCGCTCTATACTGTTTAGCAGCTCTTGCTCAAATGACTCGATCTCGCTATTGACTATCCCAACATCGTTGTTAAAAACGTTGTAGAACCACACCGCAGGAATAGCGGCAGCTAAGCCGACGGCCGTGGCAACGAGCGCCTCTGCGATACCAGGAGCAACAGCATCTAAGGTAGCTCCCCCACCGGCGAGACCTGTAAAAGAATTGATAATGCCCCAAACAGTTCCAAAAAGACCGACAAATGGGGTAACAGAGCCAATGCTCGCAAGAGTCGAAAGTCTCTCTTCCATCTTTATGTTAGCGGTATTGACCCCTTTTCTCATGGCCCTTTCGATAGAGTCCAATCCGAAATGCTGGTAATGACTTTTTAAATTTTGCTCTCCAGCTTCATCAATAAATAGCCTAAATTCTTTATATGCTTCCATAAAGACAATTCGAAAGGGTGAGTCAGGCATATTTTCAGCCCCTTTCTCAACATCTCTAAGAGTTTTACATCCACGGTACATTTTAATAAATTCTTCGTTACTACCTCTGATTGAGAAAAAAAGCTTTCTCTTCATCAAAACTATTGCCCAAGAAAAAACCGAAGCAACGATAAGAAGAAGTAGAACCCCCTTCACGACATAGCCAGATTCTAAAATAATTTTCACAATATCTAATTCGTTTTGCATAACCCTCGCTCTCAAAAGAATGTTGAAGGATTAGTATACCAAAGACCGGCCTCTTCGTTTGAAAAACGATAAGAGAATTGGTTCTTGCTTGACCAGATCAGGAGGGAATTAAATTTAATCTCTTTGCTCTAAAAAAACCGATAATGAGGACAACGAAAACACTAAACTCAAGGGTTGTCACTCCATTAGAAAAAGCAAAAGGCGAGAAGCGGCTGCCCCACAAAGGATCTAGACCGAACAAGGTAAAAAGCGGGGCCATAAAGCCGGCGATTAAGAGAAGGGAATGGAGCCATACAAACTCCCCCCTTAATCTCAGGCAATAAAGAATCAGAACAAAGGAAAAAACGATGTGGGCATCCCACTTGAGACCGAAGAGAAAGATCAACTTATGGACGCAAAAAGATAATATTGAGAAGAAGACCACCTCTAAGCTCCACCTTTTTCTTTTCAACGGAATTGTTCTATTCAACACGAGTACCACTAGCGCATCGCTGCCTAGAAGAACAAAGTTACCCAAATAACTAATCAGCAGTGGGTAAAAGGACCATTTATAGGTAGGTTGAAGTAGTGGTTTTCCTACGATCATAAGCCCAATGAGCATAATGACCATTGAGGTAAGAACTTCAATCCTAAAAATTCCTTTTGAAACCGAAAGGATATGCAGCAAAGGGCTACGTTCAATAGACAGAATACCCAGAAAGCGGCTCATTACTCCAAGAGACAGAAGCTTCCCTAAAATTAAAATTTCCCAACCGTGGAAAAATATCCAATCCTGAATATCGGCCAACCGATGATCCAGAAGAAAGTGAAAGAATATAACAACTGATAGGATCACTAAATGAGCGAGAATACTTAATAACTGATAGCCCAAAAAATAATAGGTGTGCCTAGCAACAGGGCTACTGAAAAAATGAGAGCGATCAATCATACAGACATACCATTTGGGACTTTATTTTGAGAATGCTCGTACAATGGGTCAAAAGCACTTCCCCTCGGCGGCCTTGAGTAAAAACACTAAAGTACTTTTTTCTTCCCCGGTCTCAACCAACTAAGCTGTAATTCGGGACTTGGGTATATCTTTAGATATTTCTGATAAAGAATATTGGTTTTAACCAAGTTGTCAATTTTCCCAATCATCAAGTAGTAGCCATTCCAAAGTTTAGAGTTACTTCTTAGCATCTGGTTCATTCTATTCGTTACTTTATACTGTTGCTTAAATGAAAAACCCTTATCAAAAATCAAATCATCGTACCGCGAGGAAACACTTTCAAGAAGCTTAGAATCAAATTTTTTCTCATAAAAATTACCACCGATAAATGACTCTAGACCAGCAACTGTCACAAAGTCTTTGAAGAAGTCATTTTTAACTCGTAAGTAGTCTTCAAAAAGAAGAAGTGAGATTTCAAGTTTAGAGAGATCAAGAGTTCTTATAAAGGGAACGCTTAAAAGGAAAATGTACTCGTTTGGATTTGAGGGAAGGGCAAAGTGGCTAACATCTGGTGAATTTACCAAAAGAATCTTATAGCGAATCTCAAAAACTCCCATAGACTCCAGAAATTCTTTAAAAGCCTTTTCTAGGCCATAGTCTGGCTTTTTAAAATCCCACTTTAAAACGGTGGCATTCTTGACTAACCAATACTCTGAAAAAAAACTCCAAAACCTCTCAGGCCCGGGGATGTCATAGCGTCCAACTTTCTTCTGAATTCTTTTTATTTTCTTCTTTCTCTTAATGGCCTTTTTTTTCTCTACTTCCGCTCCTAATCTATCACTTTTTAAAACCTCTTTTATTTTATCAAACTCTATTGACTCACTGGAGGGAGTTAAGTCCTCGGAGGGCTTTGACTGTTGCGCCTCTACTTCTAATAGAAAAAAGGAAATCAATAAAAGAAAGGAAATCAGAGGGACTCTCATTATTTCACCCTCGATCGGCCGGTAATATATTGGTCATAGAGCTTACCCCAGTAATACATGTCTGTTAGTGATAAATTCAAGTTATCAAAAAATCGTGGATATTCATCGGCAAAGCAGTTGGGCTTCTTGGTCTTAAGATAGCTCTTCGAAATAAAGCCAACATAGGGACCAACCTTTACTTTCAAATAGCTCACACCAGAAGAGCTCGTCTCTGTGTTGCCAATGACTTTTGTGGGGTGCCCACAGCCAATTGTTGAAAGTGATTGAGAATACCTTGATGGGTTTTTATGAATATGACCAAATAGCTTGGAAAAATAAAGTACCCTGACCGCTTCTTTAGGGGCGGCATTAAGTGACGGAAGATTAAAAAGAAAAGCGAGAATGAAGATTTTTTTTCCCACTTTAAACCTTCCATCGAAATTGAATAGTTTCCCATTCATGACATTGAGGGCATCGCCAGAAAATATCATCTGAGTTGTACCCACAATTCTTACAAAAGTGCTTTGTTAAAGATTGGTGATAATTCTCCAATAATTTTCCTACTTGCTCAAAGGCATCATCCCTTTTCTCAAGTTGGATCAGTAGCTTTATGTACTCAGTCTTAATCGCCTCAGATGGATTATGTGAAACTGACATAAACTCATTCAAAACAGAGTAAGCCTCCTCAACCTTACCGGCCTGTTTTAGAAGTCTTACCTTGGTTAGGATAACAGAAGGCGATGAAGCCAACTCCACATCATCAATTTCAAGGAAAAACTGCTTTAATATATCAAAACGGCTCTGGTAGGACTTCTTTATCTCATCATCCCCTCTAAACCCCTCGCTCATCGATTCAAAGATAAAAGAGGCGTACATAGGATGCTCTTTAAGCAGCTCAAAAAGTAGGTTTCGAGCATGTTCCATATTACCAGTTGTTAAATGTATTCTTAATCTCAAGATCTTTGCGGAAACAGAGGGAGCAAATCGAAAGGCATCTTCTAGGTCCTCATTACATCGAGCAAAGTCACCTTTTTCAAACAGTGTTTTTGCTTTTTGAACCAAAATATGGCTTATGGTTTCTGCTTGGTTTTCATGACTCACTTTTGAAAGCATAATGCGGTAGTTATAAGCCTGATCCCAGTTCTCAATATCTTCATAGATTCGACAAAGGGCTTGAATCACCTCGTACTGATCCCGATTTATTCTAAGAACATCTTTATACGTCTCAATAGCTTTATCAATAAAGCCGCCCTTATCAAAATCTATTGCCAGTTCTTTTAGCGAGCGCAAGCGATCTGCTTCACTAATATTTTCGCGTGCAATAAGACTACGATGGATTGAAATAGCTTTTTCAATTTCTCCATTACTGCGAAAGAGTCCGCCTAGAGCAAAGTAGGTATCTACCGTTTCTCTGTTAATATCTACGGCATTTAAGAATTCCTTAATAGCCAAATCTTTGTTTCCACTAATAAGGTATTGAGTTGCATTCAAAAAAACTTTAGACTGAGCCTCAAAAATTGAGTTTCTATACCTTTTTGAGAGCTTAACACCAGTGTCTCGCTCAGTAAGGTAGTGGTATATCAGTATGAGGGTCAAACCCACCGCTATAACGGCAAGCATATGATCCTGAAACCAAGTGATATAAAAGTCCAAAGTCCTTCCTATTTATAAAGTAAGTTTACTTGATCCCCTGATTTTACGAGGCTCTGTGAAAGCATTTTAATACTTGTCACTGCTTCATCAAGATTTTCCATTAAAGCCCAAAGGCCGGTCTTCTTACGCTTTTCAATATACTTAAAACCAAACTCTCCCTTTAAACCAAGCTCTTTGTGAACCAAACGTCCGGCTTGCCAGAGACTGGCAATCTCGTCGACTAGACCGAAGTCCTTAGCCTGGCGTCCGCTAAAAATTTGCCCTTGAGCAAGCTCTTTTAAATCTTTTTTGATTCTATCTTTTCTTGTTCGCTGAATATCACTCATGAATTGCTCATGAACATCAAGAATGATTCCTTTAAGCAGAGCCTTTTCTTCCTCAGTCATTGAACGGTTTGGCTGGCCAACATCCTTGTACTTGCCTGAAGTAATATTATTTTGCTTAACCATGGCAAAGTCATAGAGGCGTGAGAGGTCCATGAATTGCATGATCACTCCAATAGAGCCTGTTAAGGTGCCTGCATTGGCATAAATTCTTCTGGTTGCGGCCCCTAAATAATAGCCACCGCTAGCCGCTATACTTCCAAAACTTGCATAAACGGGTTTTCCTTTTTCTCCTTTCGAGTCGGTATAAAGCTGATCTATGCGACGAACTTCTTCATAAACTTCTTGAGTAGGGCCAACAGCACCGCCAGGACTATTAATTCTTAAGAAGATAGCCTGAGTATCTTTATCGTCCTCGGCCGCTTGAACCAGCTCTACCAGATCCTTGGAAGTCATAATGACGCCATTGATCTCAACCACTGCGATAGATGATTCTTCACTTGTGACAAAGGAAGCCCCTTTACCTTTTAAGTTTCTAACGGTGTAAGAGGCAAAGATGAACAGCATGACAAAAGAGAGAAAAATAATCAGAAGAATGCCAAAAACTGCTTTGTTTTGTTTGGTTGCCACAAGAAGGTCCTTTTAAGATTTTATCAATTAAGCCCCTATAGTCTCCCAAATAATGGTTTTTTCGTAAACAGAAGGCTTTTTTGCCTGTCTAAAAGACTCCAGTAATTTTGTGAGACTCATTTACTTAAAGTTTATTGATATTAGTCCGATAGGTATATCAGGGTAAAACCCTCTTACTTTAAGCAGAGAAATAGGAAAAGTTATGAAAATTGCACACGCTTTATTTGTTACTGTCTTCATGGGACTTCTAACATTCTCTTCTTTCGCTGATGAGTACGAAAAACCTTCTTTCAAGTGGAAGTCTTCAAAGGTTCCTTCTAAAGTACACGTGGCCCAAGAGAAAGATTTCAAGGAATTTAAAGAGAACTCATACAAGGTGGAGGAAGATCCAAGTACTCAGCGAAATCTTGCTAGTGAGGAGGAAGAAGAAGGAAGAGGTCCTTCATCAGAAGAGCCCAAAAGGATTGAAATTCAGCGATGGCAGTACCAAAAGTAAAGTCTAGGTCCAGAGGTTTAACTTATCTTCCATAGATTTCAACTGACCACAAGCTGCTAGAATATCATCACCCTTCGTTGCCCTAATCGTGCAAATAAGTCCCGCCTTCATTAATGCGTCCTGAAACCACCTAATTTTCTTCTCACTTGGTCTCTTAAAGTCACTGCCAGGATACTCATTGAAAGGAATAATATTCACCTTTGACTCTTTCTTGTTAAGAAGAGAGATCAAACCGTCAATATCCTCCTGTCGGTCATTATAGTTATCAATTAAAATGTACTCATAGGTTATGTGTCGATGAGCCTTGAGAGGAATACTTCTGATAGCATCAAAAAGTCTTTCTAAATCATAAGCCTTATTAATTGGCATCAACTCAGTACGAATATCGTTGTGAGCGGCATGAAGAGAGATAGCAATATTAACAGGAGGAAAGTCCCATAGCTTTTCAATTTGAGGAACGAGACCCGAAGTCGATAGTGTAACTTTTCTCTGACCGAGGCCTAAACCGTTTGGCTCAAGAAAAACCTGGGTCGCTTTTTTTACATTCTCAAAATTATGAAGAGGTTCACCCTGCCCCATATAAACAATGTTGCTCAATCTTGTCTCTAATGAAACATTTTCGTGCAACCACTTACTCACAGTTAAAAACTGTCCCACAATCTCAGAAGCATCTAGGTGTCTCTTCAAACCCATGGTTCCCGTATGACAAAATGTACAGCCAATCGCACAGCCCACTTGAGAAGAGATACAAAGAGTTAAGCGATCCCTGGCCGCAATAGCTACGGTCTCGACGGTACTTCCGTCCTGCATACCTATCAAGAACTTTCTGGTTCCATCACGAGAGAGGCCATGCCAGACAACTTTTGGAAGAATTAAGGACATATGCTCTTGAAGATGGGCCTTCACTTTCTTGGAGACATTTGTCCAATTCTCCGGATCATGCTCCCAATTCTGATAGAGCCAATTAAAGATTTGCTTGGCCGCAAACTTTGGGAAACCATTTTCCACGAAATACTCTCCTAGAGCGTCCATGGGGTAAGAAAAAAGTGAAGGTTTAGTATTTTTCATGATTGATGAGACCTCTTAGAGGTCCACGCACTCCTGATCCTTTACCGCACTTTCAACTTCATTAAGATCAAAAGCTATCTTTCCACTGCACTTGAGATCAAAGCAATAATCCCCGTAAGGAGAACAGCCATCAACAAAATAGGAAAAAGAAAGCTCACATTCAGTTTCGCTACAGCTATTCATCTTCAATGTCTCGACAGATCTCTTACCGCTTATCAGTTGTCCCGATCGAATGTCTTCTTTCACGAGCTTAATGACTACAGCATCGCTTAATGCGAATGATACCTGAGATAAAAAGAGTAATATAAGAATCGATAGACTTTTCATGGGGTCCCCTCATTAAATAAATAATTACAAGGACTTGTTATCTTTTTTGAGGGTTGATAGCAACGCCACCATGAAAATTCTTCTAGAGGGAATCCCCCTAGAAACCATCTAAGTCACTGAAACTATAGGTTTTCAAAGGCAGCTTCGATGTACATCGCTTTATGATCAGAGCCCTCTATTTTATTGAAAACCTTGGATTTAATAATTTTAAGGTCTCTGACGAAGACATGATCCAACGTATTACCAAAGGCTTTCATCCTGCCGTCGTTAGCAAAAGTAACTTCTTTCATCGAATATTTCGCCATTAATCGTCTCATCATCTTAAGTTTTTTCTCAGACCAAGTATTAAAGTCTCCTGCGAATATAGCCGGACCTTCATGGGCAGAGATCACCTTTAAGCCGGCGTGGATCATATGCTCCAGCTTTCGAGAAGAGACAAAGTTAATAGCATGGATATTTACAGTTAAAAGATTCTTGCTTGTTCCGCTCAAGTCAAAAGAAGTAAGCCCCGTCATTTTAGGTGTTTTAACAAGAGGCTCTCTATACTTTGACCTCTGCCATGCCACCTTAACTGGGGAGTAACTTGAGGCGGTCGCAACTCCTGATCTTGCATTTCCACTTTTCTTATCAAAAAAAGATGTCGCTAAAAAATAAGTTCTTTCGTTATCTTCTTTTATGCCTCTCATCATTTTTGAGTCAGTGATAACTTCCTGAAGCATCAAAATATCCATTCCCTTAGATATTTTTCGATAGTCAGATGCCCAAGAGTCTTTTCCGCCTTTATATATATTCCAGATTAAAATCTTAATGCTCTCTGGTGCGATTGCCTGGGCCTTCCTGTTTGGGTTTATTCTCAGCAGGACATCACTATCTTTTGGAATAGTGAAACGCTTAGCACTTGCATCGACGGTCATAAAAACCACCACAGCAGTGATAAAAGGAAGTACAAGAAGCTTCTTTAAGCTCATCGTCATTATCTTCGTCGGTAACATCCGTGTTCCTTAGTGTATAATTCTTTTGCTCGAGAGCTTTTTAAAAAAAGAGATCTAGCAAACTTCGTTTAAACAATCATATAAGAACATTATCGGGTAAAAGAGCTATGCTTGTAAACTTAACCAATTCTTACCTCTGCCCTGTTAAAATTTCGACAATCAATATCCTGAGTTTTTTCATCTTTATATTTTCAAAGAGCACTGCCGCCGGCTTTTCATGGGACTCTCCTCTCGCTCGTAAACTAATGGCTCGCACAAATCTCACCTCAATTTCTTCTGTTGAATCGAGACAAAATAAGGGCGACCCTAACATTAACTATCATTATCGTGGCGCCAAAATTAGTTTCGTATCATGGAGCATAGAGCCCGACTTCTCTTCTCAACAAAACTCTTTAGGTCTTAGCTTAAATAGATATGATTTTGTCGCGATTCAGGGAGCTACCAAGAAATTCAACGAGGACTATCTGGGAAAGACTCTTAACTCCTATTTTGCTCCGGCCTTTCTCTATGAAAAAATGAAAGTTGGAAGTTCACTACACTCTCGTTATCAAGCAAATGCCACGAGCCTACTTGTCAGTAAAAACAGAGCCCCCTTCATTCAAACGCCGGTAACAACTTTAATTGCTGACTATGCCAATCTAAGAGTTATAAACGCCGACTCTCATCGCTATATTTCTTTCGAAAAGTGGACAGAGAATATTTTGCAAATATTCAAAGAGGCTCTTCCGTCTTCTTCTTTTACAATTCTGACAGGAGACTTCTCAGTAACCAACCAAGACAGAAAGGACTTCCTCTTTAAAGAAGCTAAAAAGAGAGGACTGCTAAGGGTTGATTTTCCAGATGAAAAACGTTGTAAGCACCAAGGTCATGTTCATAACTTTATTTTTGCCAAGGGCCTGCGTCTAAGGAGCGCTGAAGCCTTCCCTATTAACTCGGCAAAGCATACTGCTTTGGAAATCGTTTTAGAGCCTATACTTAATTAAAAATTTTATTAAAGAAATTTGATTTTCCAGCATCGGGATTGGCCAAAAAGTTTCCGCTTTCCTGTAATTTATGAACCAGCTCTTCACTATTATAGGACTCAAGTAAAATTTCATTATACTGATCGATAGAAATTAGAGAAACCCCTTTGGAATAAAGCTTTTGACTGAGTTCAAAGGAAAACTTTTGGAGAGCCTCTAAATCTTCAAAATCAGAGATCACACCATCTTGGCAGAACTCAGGCTTCTTCCCCATTGAACTCTCATAGACCTCCTCTAAGCTTGTCTCATCGATAGGGCCATAAGAAGTAAATAGAGAGTGAGCCTGATACCTACCCTTTGCGGTGGTCCCTTGAGAGTAGATAACACTAATCGTTTCATCCGAGTAATTATGGCTCACGAGAATACTCCAAAGTCGAGAGAGAGTGATCCATCGGGCATAAGTTCGACTTCAATATCTTTTTGACCGTGATCAAACTTCACCTTATCTTCGTCTAGAACTTTCACGAGACGAAAGGTCGATGGGATTCTAAACTTAAACTTCTTTTTATAGGACGATGGGTTGTAAATACTCATCCTTCTCACCTCTTCGTAGCCCAATTCTTGGGTATTACTCCCACGCACCTTCCAAGCCACTTGAACTCCCTCGGGAGCAACGACCATGAGATGATTAATATGAAAGGTAGAAATCAGCCTGTGCCAAAAGTCGAGAACCTTCTTCTCTTCAAGATCAATAAGGTCGTCGCCGTCAAAAACAACCAAGCGACCGTCACCTAAAGTGGTATTCACAATGGATGTATGTAACTTAACTTTTTCAAGCTCCAAGTTATTTTCTAAAAAGAAGGCCTCTAGTTTTTGTTGAAACTCCCTTTCAAGGCCTGAACGATTCAATATAACGTTGCCACCACTCATGAAGTTTTTGAGCATATTGTGAAAGAGACCCTTATTCATCGCCACTCCGTGAAAGAAGTGAAGGTTACCGGAGTTAGTCTCCTCATCAAAGGAGTAAGTATGGCTGCCTTGATCACTGTAGCACCAAGAGTAATACTTTTGAAGATAGTCCCACAGCCCTAAATCGGCCCACCCAATAGTATCCGGTGGAAACTCAGGCGCTAAATCGAAGACTTCAAAGAATCTCTTCGGCATAAAAATAGCCGAGGTATCCGCCTGAAAGGAATGAGCATTAAACTTCGATTCGATAAAGGACGTCGTTACCAATTGATTGAGCATCTTACCCAAAACACCTCTCTTAACCCTCGTGGGAACGAGAGCACTACAGGGAAGGGCTTCAAGAGAAAGAGTTTCAAGGAGATCTTGGGCATATTTACTAACAGAGTCTTTTTGATGAATCCGATGAAAGAAATCTTCCTCAGCTCCACCAAGGAATCCAACTTGCAGAGTTCCTTCCCAGTTTCCAGATAATCCCTCTTCGCAGGAGTGGGCATAGATCTCGCGAATCATTGAAGAGAACTCAATATTATAACTATGCTCTTGATCGGGAGTCATAATCTGGCCGACTTCATCTTGCCACTTTGTCTTCTCAACTGAGTCATCTTGTTTTGTTTTCAAGAACCGTGAGAAACCCTGTTCGTAGGCAATTGAGCAGTCCTCCACGTAGCTTCTAAAGCCTTCAATAGAGACGCGACCACAGTCCATGCCAAAAACGTCTTGAGACATCCCGTTTCTAGAAAAATAATGGCCTAACTCGCGAGTAAACTTTCCATAAGCCTTGTAAACTCTAGGATCAAAAAAAGAAAAAAGCTTATTCAACGTTCCAGTCGAATCCACTACCGTTTGAACTCTACCAGTACTATCGATCATCGGAGTTCTTGCAAGGAGTGAGGGAATTCCTCCATTTGGTAGAAAAGGGCAAGGGCTCATTGGAACAAGAAACTTAATATCCTTGCCACAGCCTTGAGCAACTTTTGCTAACTTTAAGAGGTCCGTTTCTGGTTTATCTTCAGCAAAGTCGTACTTGTCGCCAGTTTCAGAGTGAAAGGCCCAGTTGATCGGTACTAAAAGAGTATTGATTCCACTGAGGGACTCAAGCTTTGCTTGCCACAGTGACGCGGATGTCTTCCAATAAAAAAACCAGTTTTCTCCAGGGAAGACGGCGTCCTCATCTCTGATGACTGGTGTTGTTAACGACAATGGCGCCTCTCCTAGCATGTTAGTCTCGAGCAATACATTTACCTTTCCAATAATTTTAGCAATTTAGGGAAAATGATGGCAAGCATCTTAGTCACTTTAAGCAAATAACTGCTCAAAACAAAAATCGGGCGTCAAACACAAGCTCACTTGTCATGTTTTCAAGGGTTTTGCTACTATTCATGCCTATATTATGTAATGCACAACAAAGGAAAAAACTGTGTGGTACTTCAGCCCTGAAGAAAAACAGCTTCAAGAAGTATGCGCCGAGTTCGCGCGTAAAGAAATTGCTCCCCATGCAGAAAAGCATGATCACGAAGAAACCTTCAACATCGATACTTTCAAAAAGATGGGAGAACTTGGCGTACTCGGTATAACGGCCGAACCCGAATACGGTGGCGCAGGCATGGGTTGTCTAGCAGCAACTGTGGTTATGGAAGAGTTTGGAAAAGCTTGTCCGGGACTCACTCTAAGTTATCTTGCTCACTCAATACTTGCCGTTAATAATATTCAAAATAATGCATCAGCTGAGCAAAAAGCTAAGTACCTTCCGAAGTTAGTCACGGGTGAGCATATTGGCTGCATGGGAATGAGCGAGCCTGAGTACGGCTCTGATGCCATTGGTATTCAAACCAGGGCCAAGAAGTCAGGCGACAAATACACTATTAATGGCACAAAAATGTGGATCACAAATGCCCAATACTCCGACATAGCCTACGTGTACACTAGGACAGGTGAAGAAAAAAAGAATCTTTCGACTTTCATTTTAGAAAAAGAGAAAGGTCATTTCGATGTAGGAAAGCCGATTCACAAAATGGGAATGAGAGGCTCACCTACTGGAGAATTGATTTTTGACAACGCTTCAGTCCCAGCAGAAAACCTGGTAGGAACAGAAGGAGACTCTGTTTATCATATGATGAAAAACCTCGATATTGAAAGGCTCACGATCTCCGGAATTTCACTAGGAGTGGCCCAAGCCTGTGTCGATCAATGCCTAAAATATGCCAACGAAAGAAAGCAGTTCGGTAAAAATATTGGCGAGTTCCAGCTTATTCAAAAAATGATTGCCGAGATGGCGACAGAAACAGAGATGATGAGAAATTTTCTCTACAACCTCTGCTACCAATATGATCAAGGTAATAGAGGACCTGTCACCGCGGCAATGGCGAAACTTCAACTGCCAAAAATGGCAACGAAAATTGCTCTAGACGCTATCCAACTGCATGGCGGCTATGGTTATTCGAGAGAATTTCCCGTGGAAAGACTTATGAGAGATAACAAGCTCAATGAAATTGGAGCGGGAACCAATGAGGTCATGATCATGATCATCGCTAAGAACCTTCTCAAACAAGCAGCTCAATAGAAAACAAAAGAACTGGATAAAAAATGAACGAACTTCAAAAAGAGCTGCAAACGCAGCTACAGAAATTTAGACTGGCAAAAATCGAGCCGACGGCCGAGCATGACGACGCCAACCAGAGTTTTAAAAAAGAGATCTTCACTGAACTTGGAGACCTTGGCTTTTGTGGAATGACCATTGGTGAAGACTACGGCGGAGCTGGTTTGGGTTACGGCGATTTTTGCGTTGCCCTTCAAGAGATAGCCAAGTCTTCTGTTTCCTACGCTGTGACTGTATCGGTGAGCACGATGGTTCAAGGAATTATTGAGCGTTTTGGCAACGAAGCCCAAAAAAAGAAATATCTTCCTGAACTGACAAGTGGCCAAGAAATTGGCGCCTTTTGCTTGTCAGAGTCGGGCTCTGGTAGTGATGCAAAAGCCTTAAAGACAACAGCGAAGAAAGTTGATGGTGGCTACCTCCTCAATGGCTCCAAGATGTGGATAACGTCAGGTGGAATTGCTAAAACTTATATTGTCATGGCAAGAACGGGTGCAGAAGGCTCTTCTGGTGTAAGTGCTTTTATTGTTGAAGACGGTAGCGAAGGCTTAAGCTTTGGCAAAAAAGAGCAAAAGATGGGCTGGAAGGTTTCTCCTACTAGAGAAGTTCTTTTTCAAAACTGCTTTGTTGCGCAAGAGAATCTTTTGCAAGAAGAGGGTCAAGGTTTTAAGGTAGCTCTTGGTGGCCTCGATGCTGGTAGAATAACTATCGGCGCTATCGCCGTTGGCCTAGGTGAGCGCGCCCTCGATGAATCCGTAACCTACTCTTTGCAACGCAATCAATTCGATCAGCCCATTTTTGATTTTCAAGGTCTTCAATTTATGATGGCAGATATGGCCACTGAACTTGAAGCCTCTCGCCTTCTTGTGACTCGTGCTGCAGAGCTGCTCGATAGTGGTAACTCCGATAGTAAGCTGTGTTCGATGGCCAAACTTAAGGCAACAGATGTTGTGATGAAGATCACCACCGACGCTGTCCAGATCCATGGTGGAGTAGGCTATACCTGCGAATACCCGGTAGAGCGAATGATGAGAGACGCAAAGGTTCTTCAAATTGTCGAAGGAACTAACCAGATCCAACGAGTCGTTATTGCTCGTCATTTGAAAAAACAATATCAAGGATAACCGATGACCCTCTCGATCAATTACTCACCATCTTGTCAGGTTGAGTCCCTCAACCTCCAAGATGGCGATTGGCAGTCATTTCTGCAAACGATCGATAGGGAAGATATTGGCTTCTTCCACGTAACTGAAAGACAAGAACTTTTAGGTGCTTGTGAAATTCTTTACGAACGCTTTAAGGCCAAGAAAGCCTTCGTTCAAATTGGTATCGGTGGTTCCTCCCTAGGTCCTGAAATGTTAGTTTCTGCCTTAGGCGATAGGAGCAGAAGCTTTAGTTTTATTAATAACATTGACCCAGATGAGCTAGCTTCCCAACTCTCCCAACTCATTCCTAAAGAAAGTCTTTTTTACTTTGTTTCTAAGAGTGGATCTACAGCTGAAATGACCGCAGGTTTAATCATTATTCAAAACTGGCTATCAGAAAATGGGATCTCTAGAGACCAGTGGTCCTCCCATATGGTTTTTGCCACTGATCCAATAAAGAGTGATTTAAAGGATCTTGCAGCTTCTACCGGAGTTTCTTGCCTAGAGATACCTAGTAATGTTGGTGGACGTTTCAGCGTTCTAACTCCCGTTGGTATACTGCCGGCCCTTTTTGCAGGTATCGATGTCACGGCTTTGTTAAGTGGTGCCAACATCATGAAAAAGCGCCTCATTGAGCAAGAGACCAAGTCCAATGAATTAGTCTCCATGGCCACTGTCGTAATGGATCAAGCCAATCAAGGCAAAAATCAAACTGTTCTTATGCCTTATTCGAGCAAGCTGAGAAACTTATCTTTTTGGTTTGTTCAATTGTGGGCAGAGTCATTGGGTAAAACTAATGCGAACGGGCAGCATGTCGGCCTTACACCTCTTCCCTCTTACGGTGCCACAGACCAACATTCGCAGGTCCAACTTTTCATGGAAGGACCTAAAGATAAACTAACTCTCTTTGTCCGAGTAGAGTCTTTTGAAAATGACTTTTCTCTTAAGAGTGATCTCCCCAACCCTTCGGCAAAAAAACTCTACTCCTATAAATTAGGTGAGCTAATGGAAGCAGAGCTGCAAGGAACCCTTAAGGCGATGGAGCAAAATGACAGGCCCTACATTCTTCTGAGCATGAGTAGGCTTAACGCGCAAAATCTTGGGGCACTCATTATGTTGCTAGAGTCGCTGACTGTTTTAGTCGGTCTAAAGCTCAATATTGACCCCTTCAATCAACCTGGCGTTGAAGCCGGTAAGCTATTTGCCTTCGAGTGGCTTGAAAAGTTAAAAAAATAATATTCATTGCGTGCCCTGTCACGGTATTGAAAAGCAAACGTACAAGAGATAAAATTGTCATTATTTCAAAGGTGCCTATAATGAGGCTTTCACCTTATTTGAGGTTAAACTTTTCGCAAAGTTAAAGGATAGACAAAATGGCAGGTGACGATTCTACAGTCGTACTTACAGATATTAAAGCAGCTCTTGCAGCAGCAGAGAATGAGGCCGCTCAAAAGCCGGCCGCACTTCTCGTGGTTGGGGGCGACCTCAACGGAACTATATTTGATTTAGTTGAGCCGGAAGTAACTATTGGCAGAAACCCTGACAACTCTATTCCATTAGAGTTCAACGGCATCTCTCGCTATCACTTTAAGGTGTTAAGTAAGGATGGCGAAGCTCATTCAATTGAAGATGCAGGCTCTCGCAATGGAACCTTTGTTAACAATAAGAAAATAGAAGGAAATGTCCCTCTCTCTAAAGGAGACATGGTCAAGCTTGGTAGTATTGCACTGAAGTATCTTCCGAAAGGTGATCCAGAAAGGCTTACTTACGACAAGCTTCAGTATGAAGCCAACACTGATAGCCACACCGGCTGCTACAACAAAGGCTACTTTAACAACGCCCTTGATTTAGAAGTCAAAAAGTCAAAGGTAACAGGTAATCCATTGTCTCTTATCGTGTTTGATCTCGATCACTTTAAGAACCTAAATGATGGCTATGGCCACGATGCCGGCGATTATGTGTTAAAAGAGCTAGCTGCTCAAATAAGAGGACATGGGGTCAGAGATCTTGATGTCTTCGCCCGCTATGGCGGAGAAGAATTTGTTATTCTCCTTCCTAAAACAAACCTTAAGCAGGCTTTTGAAATTGCTGAGCGTCTAAGAAAACTTGTTGAGGCCCACCACTTTCTTTATGAAGAAAAGAGACTGCCTGTTACGGCATCGATTGGAGTGGCCGACTATCGTCAAGGAGTGACGACGGGAACAGATTTATTTAAAAGGGCCGATGAAGCCGTTTATAAGTCTAAGCAAGGAGGAAGAAACCAGGTTAATTTCTACAGGGCCTAATGTCTGAGCTGGTATCTTCTCGTATTCATCTTTTACCCGAACATTTAGTTGATCAAATTAAGGCCGGCGAAGTTATAGAAAGGCCGGCGAATTTAATTAAAGAAATTCTTGAAAACTCTTTAGATGCACAATCTAGAAATATATCTATTCATCTTGTTGCGGCAGGTATGGAGCTCATCTCTATAGAGGATGATGGAGATGGCATGAGCTTTGGGGACCTTCCCTATGCCTTTTGTCGGCACGCAACCTCTAAAATCGATAAATTTGAAGATCTTTACAGCTTGGGAAGCTATGGTTTCCGAGGAGAGGCTCTTGCCTCCATTGCCTCTATTTCACGCGTTACATGTGTCTCTCATGAGGAAAAAAAAGGAGATGCGGGAGGACGAATTGTTATTCATGCAGGGGCAACTCAATCACATCAAAAATTAGATACGGGGAAAAAGGGAACCTCACTCTTTATTAAGGATCTATTTTTCAATACTCCTGCAAGGCTAAAGTTCATAAAGTCAGCAACCTCTGAGAAGAACGCCCTAAGAAGAGTCCTCTTATCTTTTATTCTGACTCATCCTAAAACGACTTTTACTATCAAGTGGGACGATCAAGATAAAAGAGTTTATCCTGTTCTTAAAGACATTAAAAAAACACAAGAGCAAAGAATTGGAGACCTTTTTAATGGAAAGAATAAGGTTTTAGACTTTCACAGTTTTAGTACTGAGTACGAAGATCATAAAGTTCAAGGCTTTTTCAGCAGAGGCTCTTCAAAAGGCTCTTCTTACAAAAAGCACTTTCTCTTTGTTAACAATAGACTTTTTACCGATCGACAAATTCACCAAACAATTTTACGTTCAATGGAGTCTCTCTACCCATCTGGAGAATCCGGCCATTACGTGGTCTACCTTCAAGTTCCTCCAAACCTTATTGATGTCAACGTTCACCCCCATAAGACCCTGATTAAGTTTTATAAGATACAAATCATTACAGGTCTCTTGAGTTCGGAGATTAAGAAGCTACACTCAGCCTCGCCTTTAGATAAAGTGTTCGATCGTCTCGATGAGCCTCTAACAAATCATTCGAAAAATCTCCAAGAATCTTCCCAGCTTTTCTCCTCTCACTACGAGCAAAACCTAGAAGAGCGAAGCCTTAAACAAAAAGGTGAGAATTACAACACTCACGTTAGCTCTAGACTAGCGATTGTCGATATTTCAGGCAAAGCCTTCTTACTGGATAAATTAAACTTCCTCGCTCTCCTTAAGGCCCATACTTCGTATCAGCAAGAGGACAGTGACAATGAATTTATTCCACTTTTGATCACTGAACCCTTTACCTCGAGCGCCTTGTTGCCAGAAGTAAAAAAAGAACTAAGAGGTTGGGGTTTTCTATGCGATGTAGCTGAAGACGCTACGATTATGCTGAGGGCCTATCATCCGATTTATGAGCTAGATTTTGCCAAAAAGCTTATCAAAAATCTTATAGAATCAACTTTTGATCTAAAAGAGGACTCCGTCGCTGATTTGGTCATCCCTGGATCATTCGTTGAGCAAGCATTTAAGGAGAAGAGTATTTCAGATCAAAAAGATAACTGTCTGCGGCCAGTAAACTCGGAGACTTTTAAAACAATTTTCGGCTCTTCCCTTCAATGAACAACCCAAAAAAGCCGATCCTTATATTGTCAGGTGCTACGGCAACAGGAAAGACCAGTACTTCAATTAAACTGGCATCAAGTTTTAAGAATATAGAAATTCTCAATTTTGACTCTCTCCTCTTTTACAAAGAGCTTCATATTGGTACAGCAAAACCCTCAGCATCAGAGCGAGCAATAGCGCCTCATCACCTTGTGGATGTTGTTAGTATAGATCAAGAGATGAATGCCAGTAAGTTTTGCGAAGAGGCCCTCAAAGCGATCGATTCTATTCATTGTCGCTTAAAGGTCCCTCTTCTCGTAGGAGGCAGCGCTTTCTATATTCGCGCGCTAATAAAGGGCATGTACGAAGCTCCAAAGATTTCAATAGATTCCAAAAATCAAGTTGAGCTCATACTTAAAGAGCGCGGACCAAAAGGCTTGAGAGAGGAACTTGAAAAGGTTGATAAGCCTTCTTTTGATAGTATTCACGAAAATGACCTTTATCGCTCAAGTAGGGCCCTTGAGTACTTTTTCTCGACTTCCTTGAGATTCTCAGAGCAGAAAGTAAAGTTCGATGGGCATGACCCTTACGACTTTTCACAGACTATCCATGATGACTGGAGCATTCTTCACTTATATATGAGTATTGAGAAAACAGACCACTGGGCCATAATGTTAAAGAGAACTGAACAGATGATACAAGATGGTCTTATTGAGGAGGTGGAGAAACTTATCAACAATACGAGTAATAGATTGCTAAAGCCTCTTCAATCTATTGGCTATAAAGAGACGATTGAATTCCTCGACAGCCAAAATGGAACAAGCCCTATGACCAAGAAAGAACTTATCGAAAAAATATATATCTCCACACGCCAACTTGCTAAGTCGCAAAAAACATTCTTCAATAAAATCGTTCCCAAGAACTCTTTTAATCCTGTTGAAGAGGAAAAAAAGATCCTCAATACGTGTGAGAACTTTCTCTCCCAGTTTTGAGTCTTTAGCTATGCCGCCACGGATTATCGAGATATAGTAGGGTAAGCTCCGCTTACCAATCTTTTTTGAGCATCAGGAGAGCAGTCGCTATGGAAAAAAGAAACCGATTAAAAGTTATTGTTATATCGGATGGAACCGGAGAGACGGCCACAGCAGTCAGTCGTGCGGTTATGACTCAATTCTCAGATCGTGACGTCTACTTTACCCGTTACAAGAGTGTTCGCAAAAAAGAGCAGATTGATGCCATTTTTGCAGAAGCTGCTGTTCATCATGATCTCGTAATCTACACAATTGTCTCGGCCGATATGAGAGAATATATCGCAGAAGTTGCAAGAATAAAGCACGTGAGAACCCTCGACGTCTTGGGTCCGGCCCTTGCGACCTTTTCAAACTACTTTGATCAGGAGCCTATCAGTGAACCAGGGCTGCTTCATCAGGTCAACGACGAATATTTCAAGCGAGTCGAAGCAATGGAATTTACTCTAAATCACGACGATGGCAGAAATCTAAATTCTCTACATTTGGCCGACATTGTTTTAGTCGGTATATCGAGAACCTCAAAAACGCCACTGTCTGTGTATTTGAGTTTAAATGGTTTAAAAGTGACAAATGTTCCACTGGTTATGGGTACCTCTCTGCCAAAGGAGCTCTTCACTATAGATCAGCGTAAAATTTTCGCCCTCACTATCGCCCCCGAAGCCCTTAAACAAATCCGAAGGAATCGCCTCAGTAGGCTAGGGGCAGAAAAGCTGACGGGCGACTATGCAGATGAAGCAAAAGTTCTAGAGGAATTAGAGTGGGCCAATACTATATTTAAAGAAAATAAGAGATGGCCGGTTTTCAATGTTACGGACAAGGCACTTGAAGAGACAGCAGCGGAAATAATGAGGCTTATTAATATGAGAAAGAACAATATCTTCAAGCAAAGTAAGAACTGATTTTTTTAAAGAGCGCAAAGATCGACTCGGTCCTCATCATGCTTGAATGAAAACTCTACTTTTCTCTTTATCTTAGTGCCCTTTTTTTGAAAATAAGCTTCAAACTTAGCTCTGCCATCGGCACTCGCCGGATGTCTTCCGTCGCCATTGACAGGAAAGGCAATACCTAGAGCTGATCGTAAGGGGACTCTTTCAAGTCGTTCTTCTCCATAAAGATTGAAACTAATAGCACCGGCCATCTGACATCCCCTGGAAACATAGAGATAACCGAAGCTCTCTTGAGGCAGCTCGGGAATGACAATACTAGAACTTTCCTCTTTTGAGATTTTAAACCTTTTTACAAAGTGCCTAAAGCCTGACCTCTCTACCCTCAAGGTCACTTCTTCACCAACTGGCAGATCTATTTTCTTAAGATAGTCTGGCTTTTTCTCTACCCCGTTAACGAAGACTTTATGCAATTGACTATTATAGTTTGAAATTCTTAAACCATTACGAAGCTTATCTCTCACAGAGCTGATATCTTCTCGAGGCTTAGTCTTACTTTTTTGAGCAGTAGCATCTATCGGTATCGAAGCCGGCTCACGGTCTCCAATAAATTCCTTTAGAAAGGGAATATCATTTCTTCCAAAATGAGCTAGGACAGCTAAAACAGCAAACATGGCCAGAATCTTAATTCGCCCTGGACCTTCATTATAATCTTCAATTGAAGTAGATGAGGTTCCGACTTGTGTCGATCCCCTTTTTCTCCTTCTTAGCTTACTCTTTGTCGAACCTACTTGAGAGGGAGGAAGAGCTGCAACTTTTCTCTTTTTGGGATTTGCCGTACCTACTTTAAGACTCTCTTCTGCTGGAGCGGCTGACTTCGCCTTAACGGGAGCTATCGTAGCACTATTCTTTCTCTTGTTTAAAGCTGATTTTGTCAAAGAGGCGTCTTCGAAACCGAAGTCGAGAACTTGCTCTTGCTTACGAGAACTAGTCCCAGTTTCATCAGCACCATCGATACTAGAATCAGAATCAGAATCGGCAGACTTTGTTCCACCTTCTTGTTCTCGCTTCCAATCATTCAAAAATGGCATGATGTCCACTTTCCCAAATTCGAATAGCTTTTCTCGATCTTTCTTTATCTCTTCCTTAAAGAGCTCTTTAGCGAAATAGCTTAAGTCACTTGAATTAAAGTCGGGATAATTAGCATAAAGGAACTTGATCAACGCTCGGTTGAGTTGATCCATGTTTTCAAATCGTTTGTTTCTATCTTTCTTCAATGCTTGAAGAACGATATCATCGAGCTCTTTTGGTACGTTGGGGTTCACTTTTGAGGGTGGAGGTATATGACACTCTTGGATCTTCTTTAAAACAGCGAGGTCATTTGCCGCTTTGAAAAGCTTTCTACTACAAAGCATTTCCCACAATGTGATACCTACAGCGAACATATCGTAACGCGCATCAAGAGTCAGTCCATCAAGGTACTCGGGGGCCAAGTAACTCAGCTTTCCCTTGATTGTTCCGGCTTGGGTTGCTTCGGTATTTGAGTTGGCCTTGGCAATACCAAAATCTATGATCTTCACAGATCCGTCATAGGTGAGCATGATATTGTGAGGTGAGATATCTCTATGAACAATATTGGCTTCTTTGCCAGTCAATTTGTCTGTGAAAGTATGAGAGTAGTGAAGCCCTTGGCAAACCTGAGAAATAATATAAACACTAATTTCCACAGGAAAAACAAACTTTTTTTGTCTTAACCGGTCTAGATATTCTTTAAGGTTTCGCCCGTCACAATACTCCATCGCAACAAAGAGCTGATCTTTATGAATACCATAATCGTAAGTTTGAACAATATTTGGGTGAAGAAGTCCGAAGGTTACCTTAATTTCATCCATAAACATTGTTTTGAACGATTCATCAGCAGAGTATTGAGGCTGGATCATCTTGATGGCAACTACCTTATCGGCCTGTTCGCCTAAAAAGCGTGCTCTACAGATCTTTGCCATCCCACCATCGACAAGGTGGTCAAGGATCAAATATCTTCCGAATCGTTCTTTTTTAGTTTCGCTCATTATTTTTAAACTCCACTATACTGATCGGAGTTTTTTACGATTTCATGAGTACTTTTAGACTTGTTAAGAAAAAGATAACCTATCGATATTACTGTTCTAATTATTATTCTTTTAATCCAACCTCTTTAAAGCCTGGAAAACGCAGCATGAGTTTTCCGCCGCTAATTTTTTTTCGACAAAGAGCATGAGTTTTATAGAGGCCAATATTAAGTCTGGCGAAATGGGGATGCATTTGTAAATTCTTTTGAAAGGTTTGTATCGCGATCCTCTCATATCCTTGGGCCTCCATAGCTGTGAAAAAACTCGTACGAGAGATCTGCATCGGGCTCCAGGCGTATGTCACCACCACATGTGAATCAATACAAGCATTGAGCATCTCTTTTTCGTCTTCTGAGAACCAGTTATAAAAAGGGCTCTCTTTTCCTATTTGAGTTTCTAAGAGATCAAAAGAGAGGGTAAGCTCCTTAAACCAAGAAATCCTTGTAAAAAAGAGATCATCTTCCCACTTTAAGTCGTTGTGAACTCCCCCACCAATTCTGTATTGGCCGCGCTTAATTAGATTCTTATCCAATGTCGAGCAACTAGAAAGGAAGAAAAGAATAGCGGCAAAGATTAAGGCTTTATTCATTATTTTTTTCTCACGATGGGTTTTGAGTGATCTTTTTGTCTTTCATCCAATTATATACATCCTTCAGAACTTTTTCATGTTCAAAATAGTGAAGTAGATCATGAAAGGCTTGGCCGTAATGAATAAGCTCACATTCAGCAATACCCCGAGCAAAAAGCTCGGTTACAGAATGGTCGTAAAGTTGGTCATTTTCACTTATGCCTATAAAGACCGGAACATCTAAGTAGTAAGCCGATGTTCTGGTTGTGCTTGCCCCTTTTTGAACTTCGAGGAAGGTTCCCCAAGTCATCGTATGATTAATGAGAGGATCAGCATCAAACTCTTGCGCAATAACTGAGTCTCCGGCAAACAAGGAGCCCTCAATTTGAAATGGAAGTTTTACCTTCTTCAATGATTTCACTCCCCCACTTACAACGCTCTCAAGAAGGCTTGGAACTCTCCATCGCCATTTCAAACCTGGATTTAAAAGGACAAGACCTGCAACTTCAAATTGTAGCTGAGAAAAGAAAAGGTGAATTATCTTTAAGGCGACTATTCCCCCCAAACCAAAGCTTATGAAGGCGACTTTACTCTCATGTGGTGCCTGCCAAAGATTTAGGAAAGCAATCGTGTCGCGACAGATGCTATCGAGAGAGTCGATGTGGCCTCTCGTGCCGCTACTCTTTCCGTGGCCTTTAAAGTCAACTAAAAGAATCCTTGTTGGCGTTGAGAAGGAAGAGATAAATTTACTCAATAGTAAAAGATAACGTTGAGAATGCTCTCCAAAATCATGCAAGAAGCATAAATTTAAACCTGAAAAAGGCTCGTTTGGTTGTGTATTAGATATTTCTTTAGCGTAAAGAAAGAAATCACCAGAATCATCTAAGGCCCTTACGCTACTGAAAAAAAGACCATCTTTACTGTTGATGAACTCTTTTTCAATTCTCTTAATTGTTGTCAACATAAGCCTGAATCGAGGCTACTGCTTCGGAGGAGAGGTCCTCAAAACGAAGAGAAAAGCCACTGTCTCCTTCAAGCTTTCTCACAACCATTCCCGACGCTGTAAAGTGATAATCTGTGTTGTCGGGATGAACGTTGAGCGAGATTTTATCGTCTACTTGACAAGGAAAATGGGAGACAAGGACTTGAAGGCCACCAACGGAAATATCTCGACAAATCCCTTCATAGACTTGGCTGTTGTCATGAAAGAAGAGTCTCGCAATAAAAGGCTTTCTTACAGCAATTCGCCGGTCATCATCAGAAACGGTCCCCGCTGATATTCCTGAAATCTTCTCAAATAATTCAAAGTCTCCGAGCAAAACCCATGTGCTCATCCCCGGAGTAAAAATAAATGTTTTCTCACTTATTCTCTGCTCCTCATACGCCTTTCGCATTTGGCTAATGCTAAAGGGACCATATTCGGTCTCACTACCGCCCCTATCGTAACCAACCTTAACGGTAAAAACTTTAGCGTCTTCCGAAAGGCTATCAAGATCAAGGGCCCCTTCGCTGGCCGACCCTTTCTCATCTTCCATCGACATGCTTGGGATTTCACTAATATCATTCATCTGTGGTGGAGGGGTTTCTGCCGGTGGCTTAAGTAAATCAGAGAGCTCATCGACGCTCTCTAGCGTTTTCCAATTATCAAAGCCTTTCTTCCAAACGAAGGACTGAGCTGTTAATTTTCCAGACTTAAAAAGTGAATCAAGCTCACTCCTTTTAACAGGGCCAACTCTTTCACTTCCCTGCACGTAATACCATTGTGTGCTCACTGCCATCCTCCAAGAGAATATTTATTAAAGAAAACAATACCTTATCTATTTTATAGAGACCTGCCCCGTACCCCTAGGGGAAAAAGTTTGCCCCTCAACCCGAGTACCAGACCTTTGTGCTCCGGAAAAGAAGGGCATTCTCCCTCACACTTTAAAGAATCAAGCTTTTAAAGCCGATAGAGAAACTGAAGAATTCATTTATCCATCAATTTAGGAAGACGGGTATGCTAAAAATAAAAAAATGTTTCACAAAGCTCACTTACCTCATCTTTGCCCTGTTCTTTGCAGGGTGCGGGGCCGATCAATTCGCTCCTAAGAGAGTGTCTGATAACGCTGTCCTTCCAAATATTCAGCAAAACGCTGTACAGTCTTGTTCTGCCTTCACACTGATCAAGCCGAAAGTAGACTTTCTCTTTCTGTGGGATAATTCAACGAGTTCGACCTTTATCAATCCACAAACCAAAGCGGCTTTAAATAATACCATCGACTTGATATCTTCGCGTTTTGACTACCATGTTCTCCTCGCTCCTTTAGTGACGAGACCTTCCGATCCCCTTAATTATCAGGCTAAACTTATTTCTGAAAATACAGATGGTCTTAATAGCTCAGCTCTTTCAATAAAAATAGACCGAAGCCTTGCCTCTGATGCTCTTAATTTTAATTACTCCGGTGGTTCACAGGAGCAAGGAGTCAAGAGGTCTATCGATCTTATCAAAGGCAATATTAATAATGGTATCTTTAGAAGTAAGAGTTACCTCTACGTGGTTCTCCTTTCAAACCAGAACGATTCTTCTTGGCAGAAGCAGCAGGTAGCTGCGGCGGACGAGAACCAATACCTTGATGAACAATTTAATCGCTTTATCTGCGTAAGAAATCCAGTTATTCCTGGAGCTGGCTGCACAGGCGCGGCCCTCGACTCATACCAAATGCGATTTATGAATATTACGGCGTTTTCTGATGATGGAAATGGAGCGAGCTGCCCAAATGTTTCCCTATGGGACGCTGGTAGCACTTATCAAAAATTTGCTAGTCGAGTCTATGCTCAACCATACCCTGATCCCATGGGAGGAGCGCCAGTCTACCGTCAGACCGATCAAAATGATAAGCCCTACTCTCAAAGAGACTCTTACGATCTCTGTAGTCAATCAAGCTTTTCAAGTATCTTCGATGGAATCAATGCGTCTATTAATGATACTCTGATCCAGCATAAGTATAACTATTGGCCAGTTGCTAGTAGTGGAGCGTCTTCTATCGATCCTGCCGAAATTAGAGTTTATAAAAACGGAACAGAGATTCCTAGGCTGAGTTCTCCTATTCCTTTTGGTGCATCAGGTTTTACTTTTACCAATAGCATTCAAAACGTGAATACAAGATACGCTCCGACTCCAGGAGAGCGCTTCGAGGGTTATGTGGTCAGACTTTATGGAAATGCGGAAGTCACTTACCCAGAATGTATCAATGTTCAAACTCAAAGCCCAAAAGAGTGGTTTGGTTACATTAATCTTCAAACTAAACCAGTTGAGAACTCCATTTCTGTTAAGGTAAATGGACAAACTGTTTCTCAGTCTTCAATAAATGGGTGGCAACTTATCAAGACAGGTGGTCAGCCGGCTTATTTTAGCTCTAAGAATATCAAGATTTCTGCTCCCGGCTCCTTCTGTCCGTCGAGTTCAACGACTTATTGTCCAGGAACCCCTGCCATGAATAAGTCAGGCTACTTTCTTCAGCTCTTTGGAAATGCTGTTTATTCAAACGGTGCTGTCATCGAAGTGATATACGACCCAAGCTCTTAGAAAAATGCGTCTACTCAGTCCGCGAAAGATATCGCCAGAGGAGGTCTGCCCTTACATAAAAAGTGAGCAGGCCAGGCATGAATTCTTTTTGGCACAAGACCTTTCAGAAGAAGAACTCGATGAATTTCTCTCTCAAGGCTTCAGAAAGTTTGGTATCTACTTCTTTAGGCCCAACTGTTTAAATTGCCAAAAGTGCCTTCCTTTGCGAGTAAAAGCCGAAGCCTTTGTCCCTTCTAAAAGCCAAACGAAAGTTCTAAAAAAAAATAAAGATATAATGATCAAATACAACGCTCTCGCCTTCCGAGAGGATATTTATCAACTCTTTTGTAAACACTCTCAGGCTAGATTTGATCAATCACAAGAAAAATTGAGCACTAGGGAGGAGTTTATTCAAACTCACTTCACTCCCTCTGCCCCTTCTCTTTTGTCGGAGTTCTACCTTGATGAAAAGCTTGTCGCCGTGGGCTTTCTCGACATCTCAAAACAAGCCGTTAGTTCGGTGTACTTTATTTATGATCCTGATCATAGTAAGCGAAGCCTTGGTATTTTTGGGGCCCTAAAGGAAATTGAATTTGCAAGACAAACGAATCGTCCTCACTACTATTTAGGTTACTATATTGAGGAGAATCCCTCGATGAATTATAAGAATCAATTCACGCCCTTTGAGATTTATAATTGGTCTACTGGTGAATGGGAGGAGGCTCTCTCATCATCTAAACTATAGGCCCAGTAAATAAAGAAACCTTGAAAAAGAGTTCTCATCCAAAGCAGTGCCTTATCGGCGACACCAAACATCTCAATTCCATTAAGAGAAACGTGAACATGCACGGGAATGAGAATAACAAAGTAGACAGCAATAACTCTTCCTAGAGAACGATGCCTATTCTTCAACAATAGGAAGATCGCAAAAACCAACTCAACGATACCGGTTATATAAATCAGAGGTAGAGGATAAAGAAAATACGGGGGCATTGCCTTGAGAAACTCTCTCGGTATAACGAAGTGAGCGACTCCTGCAACAGCTAGAACAAATGAGAGAATGTAGGGAGATATTTTCTTCAAGAACGAGATCAAGAAAATATGGCCCCAATTCTAGGGCCACATTAATTCTATATTAAGGCTTGTACCAACAAAGTGGTCTTACCCCTACTGTATGTCCTGTTGAGCGATTGCACGTTCCAACGAGAGCGTCAGAGCTAGAAACATCATCTTCATGCTTCATCTCGCAAAGAGATCCTTGAAAGTAAGTATCCAAACGACACTGACCTGCAGGATGACGATCATTAGTTCTGTCTACAACATTCACATCTGGACTATCAAAACTTATAGGTGCTCCCCTTCCGAGTAAAGTTGCAAGAGACTTTCCAGCCATGGCCGCTCTGACACATAGAGAGATATCTTCTTGGTTTGACCAAGATGCTTGGCACTGCTTTTCAGCTGTGGCATCTACTGTCATATTAGCGACGATGTTCATATTATCGTCTTCTCCAAAAACTTTTCTTAAACACTTTAGGGAAGCAAAGTAGTCACTCTGTCCTTCGTTAGAAGCCCACTTCATCGGAAAATTATTTGTTGGCGCTCCAGCAAGATGATGTCCCAGCTCGTGGCAAACAACTAAAGCAAAGCCGTCAGCAGTAACGTCGGGATGCCTAGCGAGACCTCCAAACATATTAACAACCCAAATTTTCCAAAATTGCTGGGCAGAGGCGTTCACGGTGTCGTCTGTCCATTTTCGATTAAACTTAAGCCTTGCCCCTTCTCCTTTGACGATGGGAGCGTAAACACTCTCAACCTTATCAATAATGGCGTTAAAGCGCTCTTCGGTCATATCACTAGCAAGCTTGGAGCCCACTGGAATACGCATATCATTCTTAGGTAAAAATCCTTCTGAGCCATTGCTGGTACAGGAAAAGCCTTGCTGGGCCCAAAGTAATGCTATTAGTACGAGAATACTTCTCATTGATCCCTCCTTGGAATTTTTAAAACTTCACCTATTATCTACTGAATCGACGTGCTAGTGAAAAAATTTCTCTAAATCTTTCTTACATTGAAAAAGAGAGACTTATCCTCTATACCCTTTGTATTATGAAGACTCTTTGGAAAATTCTTATTCTTTTTTTAGCGATTACAGGTGCCTCAAGTCTGTTGATGCAAAACTCAGACTTTATTTTTGGCGAAATTAACTTTTGGCAAAAGCATGGAGCCTTCTTCCTGATCTTTATCACGCTCTTTCCTCGCCTCACCTTGTTATTGAGCTCCGTGGTCTCCGGAGGAGTTCTTTGGTGGGTAGCTTGGGCTTTTGCACCTCGTCTTTTAGTCGCTTTTTTAGCCACCATTGCTTACTGGCAAACAAACCCTGTTCTAGTAGTCATGGCCTGGCTAATTGCTCTTGGCGGTGAATCATCCGAGAAGACCGTTTTTATCAAGAAAGGACGGCCTTATGTTTTTAGAAAAAACGTTAATCTGGGTGAGGATCGAAGATCCTCAAGCCCGGAAGACTTAAAGGAAACATTTGAAGCAGAGTTCGAGGTAAAGAAGGACTAAGCCTTTTAGTAACTACCTTTTCCGTCTTTAGACTTTGAATCATTAATTTTTTTAACAGCATTCTGTAGGCGAATAGCAGGAAAAACTTTTCTCAACTTTTCAATATTAATAACACACTTAAGCTTATTCCCTTCTCCCACTAAAATATCTTCGGCTAGACCTGCAGTGATAGCATCTCTGAGGTCCTCATCAGAAATAGGTACTTTTCTCTCATTAAAGTGAGCCAATACCTTAGAAATATCGGCCATTGCCTGTGGCTTATCAGCAGTCGCTAGCTGCTCTATAATCCTACTGAGAAAACGCTCACACTTTGTTGAGATCGTGAGTTTCTTAGAATCATCCATCAACTTTTGAGTATTGTAGAAAACCAATATAGACCGAATATCGTCGGGATTTAACACTCGAATATTTCGAGGAAGCCCATCTTCATCTTTATGGACCTCTATAAAGAGCTCCGCTTTTAGCATATTAAAAAACTCTTCAAATTTTATTTCAGGAACATTATAAATATCAAAGAGGTAAAACTTCAGCTTATTTAAATGGATCTGCCAGTGACCATTTTCAAGTTGCTCTCCGTGGGTTTTAATCGCCAGATAAATAGTGGAGAGAGATCTCATCACATCTGTCGTGTGAAAGAACACGTAATCTGCAACCTTGCCGCCGGCGCCGAAGCCAACAGAATTTGATTCGAGCTCTTTTACTCTTTCATTCGTTTTTCTCAAACGATCAGCAAGAGTATTAATAATTGTTTTAAACCAAGGATTGAGCCCTTCCATTGTCTTGGCAAAAGCAACAAAGCTGATCTCAATGACATCAGTTGAAACGATAGCAGCTGCCGAGCAAGAGCGACGAGTGCTCTTTTCATCAAAGTAAGCCATCTCCCCAATAACCTCGCCCGATCTCAGAATAGCGAGATCAACGAAACCTCTTCCTTTCGGGCGATAGAGGCGAACTTGTCCTTTTTGAATAATATAGAGTGAGTTGGCCGGGTCGTTTTCGTGAAAAAGAACCTCGCCAGGAGCGAAGGTTCTTATTCCAGATTTTTTTTGCTTTGCCGGTGCTACTTGGGACATCCTATCCTCTTAAAATAAAGTTCTTTTCATAAAGAAATTATAATTTTTCTATTAACAATGCTAAGGCCTCTCCGCCTCCGATGCAAATAGAGGCCATTCCGTACCGACCATTCTTCTTCTCCATTGCCGTCATCAAAGTCACAACAATCCGAGTTCCCGAGCAGCCAATAGGATGACCAAGACTAACGCCACCACCAAACACATTCACTCGGTCTTCTGGAAGCTCTAGTTCTTTCATAGCGGCCATTGGCACAACAGCGAATGCTTCGTTAATTTCAAAGAGGTCTATATCATGGAGCCCTATCCCTGCTTTTTCACTGCACTTTTTCATCGCCTCAACAGGAGCCGTTGTGAACCAAGTCGGATTTTGGGCATGACTTGCATAGGAAAGAATTTTAAACTTAGCTTGATCCTTAAACTCTTCTCCACCTAAGACGACAGCAGCTGCACCATCATTGATAGTAGAGGCATTAGCTGCAGTAATAGTCCCATCTTTTTCAAAAGCAGGTCTCAAGGTAGGAATTTTTTCAAAGTTCGCCTTAAATGGACCCTCGTCCTGGTCAACTACCGTTGAACCTTTTCGAGTCGTTATGGTTACTGGACTAATCTCTTCTTTAAACATGCCCTCTTCAATTGCCTTTTGAGCCTTCTTAAAAGAGTTGATCGAAAAAGCGTCCTGTTCTTCTCTCGTAAAGTTGTATTTACGGGCACACTCCTCAGCACAATTGCCCATTGGTCGGTCCGAGTAAACATCCCACAAACCATCCCATTGCATAGAGTCTTTCATCTCTGCTGAGCCAAACTTGTGCCCTGTTCTCGAGGACCCCATAAGATGAGGAGCCATGCTCATATTCTCCATTCCTCCTGCGATAACAAGAGAATTATCACCACTGGAAATAGACTGAGCTCCCATAATGATGGTCTTGAGACCTGAGCCACAAACTTTATTAACCGTATTACAAGGAACCGCATCAGAGAGGCCGGCCGCGAGGCTAGCCTGCCGAGCAGGAGCCTGACCAACTCCGGCAGTCACAACATTGCCCATAAAGACTTCGTCGACTTTCTCTCGGCCCATGCCGATACGATCAAGAGCACCTTTAATAGCAACACCGCCAAGTTGTGGAGCTGCAACGCTTGCAAGAGAGCCCAAAAAAGAACCGCTAGGTGTACGACTTCCCGATAAAATATAAACTGACATAGATATTCTCCATTTTCTGATTAGATAAAAATTCGCGGATATTTAAGCACAAATGACGGGCTTCAGGTAGGGAGCTTGAGCTAAATGCTCAGCGTTAACTCTAGATACTTCTTAAATTCTCTCTTCTGATCCTCGCCCCATAGTGGCCTTAGACCAATGACATGAGCATCACGTCCCTCCTGCCACTCACAAGATACCTCATCCCACTCCCTCCACTTTTGACCAACCTTCATACAAAGACGCAGCCTTGGAGCCTCTCTCTGCTGTGCCTCGAGAGCATTCCCTTCAAACCAGATAAAACAGGGCTCCACGTCAATTAGCTTCAATTCAACAATCTCACCACTCCAATTAAGAAGGGTCTTTATGTGAGCAATTGCAGTCGTGTATTTGATAAACTCTCCTAGCAGCTCAAGTTGGCGAGCCCAGAGCTTTAGTGTAAGTTGAGCCTCATTAGCGGTCAAAGAGGTATCTTATGCTATCCAAAAAAGAACAAGAAAAACCAGGAATTCTTCTGCCAACGCCTTGGTGCATGAAAGTTGAAGTCGTCCTAAGTGCTACTTATAAAGCCCAATGCGAAAGCTTCAAAAAAAAGTTTCAAGTCCATGGGATAACTTACCCCAATGAACTCTTCTTGGCCGTCGGACTCTATGACCCCGATAATCTTCTTCTTGCTCCGGTCACTTACGTGATCAGCTTAGACCTTGAGAGCAACAAGAATGATCCCGATACTTACCTAGAAACTCTAATCGACTCGATGGGGATCTTTTTTGACAGCTATTTCTCTGACCCCGAGTGGAACGACTTTCAAGCTGTCTGGGCGGAGGCGGAGTATAAAAAACTAAAGTTTCACTACAAAGTCAGTCGAGAAAACCTGGCCCTTTCCATACAAGCGGAGTCCTTATTAAATCAATAATTATTGCCTTCACCTCACTCTTGACCCTCTTATCTTGCAACAACGGTAACAAGAGTTCTGATAGTTCAGGGGCGCAAGCCTCTCGCCACTCAGCCTCCAGTAAAACAATGGCGATCATCACCAATTCTAAGACCATTCGCCTAAGTAACACGAAAGGATCGATCATAGTAAAAATAGCAGAAGCGGGCAAAGACCAATCAACTCTCTCTTACGTTAAAAAAGAGTGGAGAGAATGGTGTGAAATTGGCGACAAGGATGAAGACGGCGTGCTCTTAATCAAAGTTAGAAACTCCTCTTTTACAGGAGACTCTGGGTGTGAACTTGAGTGGAGCCTCACCCTGAGGCCTGATGTCTCTCTTGAAATCGAGCAAGCAGCAGGAAACATAACAGGGACAGGAGCACTCAAAGCACTTTCGATTAAATTAGCAGCTGGTCAACTCACTTGGAGTAAGATGGCCATGCCAGTCTCTATCGAGGTGGCCGCAGGCAATATTGAACTGCAAGCTCAACACTGGCCCGAAGAGGGCAGCTCAAATATTTCAGTGGCCACCGGCAATGTCTCTATTAAAAGCCCTAAGGGTGCCAATGTATCGACTCAAATCTCTAAGGCCATGGGTATCGTAACCAATGACTTTCCTCCTAAACAGGGGGGCCATAGCCTTAAAATTGACTTGGCCTTAGGTAAAGTTAGCCATTTAGCCTACTAGAGTAGAACACATGCTTAGCGAGAGGACTGTCTTTCTCTAGACTTGGATGATCAAAGTCTCGAGAAGGGTCTGCCTTCATTCCAATTTTCTTCATTACACTGATAGAGCGTTTATTATGGATACTTGTAAAGGAGACAATTTCTTCTAACTTTTTAAAACCATGCCCATACTCTAAGCAAGCTTTTGCTGCCTCTGTCGCATAGCCTTGCCCCCAAAAGTCTTTGTGAAGACGCCAACCTATTTCTACGCAGGGGCAAAAGCTCGCCTCAAAACTTGGAATACTTAATCCAACAAATCCCAAAAGCTCACCATCTTCTCTTCTTTCAGCAGCAAAAAAACCAAAGCCATTCTTCTCGATTGACTCATTCGCCTTTTCCATAAAGGTCCTAGTTTCCGCTTCTGTGCTGGTACGGGGAAAGAACTCCATGGTCTCAGGATCTCCGCTCACTCTTGACATCGCGGCCAGATCCCCATCAAGAGACCAAGGTCGCAAGTCGATTCTCTCAGTTTCAATTGTTAAAGCCATACTTACCTCAAAAAAAAGGCCTCCATGAAGGAGGCCGTTTAAATAAATAATTCACACTTAAGTTAATCTTCGTACATTGACTCTTTCGAGTTGCTCTTCGCAGCGAAGGCAATGTCTTGATCATCATCTTCTCCGTCTTCGTCCTCATAGGACTCCTCGTCAGCATCGATATCCATCTCTTTTAAAATAGCAAAGAAGGACTTTTCATCCGTTAGGTCAGAAATAAGACTCTCAATGAACTTCAATGGGTATTTTTCAACAAGACCCTCAATATATTCTTGGAGCTGACCTTCAACTAAAATCTTTTGACGCTTCTTAATGTCTTTCCATGCAGAAATGTAATGGAAGCGACAGTAGCCGCTCGTAGTAGAAGGGTTTTCACACTTTCTAACTGCACACTCATCATTATCAGATGTATAAAAATCAAGAGTTCTGATGGCCTGAAAAATATCTTTCAAGCTGTATTCAGAAGAGAGATCTGAGATCCCTTCTGAAATTTTCTCTCTAGCTTCAACCGCGATATTTTTTTTATCTTTTTTAGTAAGAGTCGGATCAGACAACTCTTGCCCTTCATTTGCCTCAGCTTTTGAAGCTTTTTTTGTTACTTTTTTTGGTTTTGCTTCGACGTCTTTTTTCGCTGATGGTTTCTTAGCTTCCACTTTAGGAGAAGTTTTAGGTGCTGCAGCCTTTTTCGTCTGTTTTTTTGTCACTTTCTTAGCTACCTTTTTTGCAACTTTTTTGGCGACCTTTTTGGCAACCTTTTTCTTAGCTACTTTCTTTGTAACCTTTTTAGCGACCTTTTTCTTTGCTACTTTTTTTGCAACTTTTTTCTTTGCCGTCTTTTTCGCAACTTTTTTTGCTGCTTTCTTTGTAACTTTTTTGGCCACTTTTTTAGCGGCTTTCTTCTTCGTTACTTTCTTTGCTACTTTTTTTGCAACTTTCTTCTTTGCCGTTTTCTTTGAAGTCTTCTTGGCAACTTTCTTTGCCGCTTTCTTCTTAGCTGGTGCTTTCTTTTTTGTTACTTTTTTTGCGGCTTTTTTAGTTACTTTCTTCGCAGACTTCTTAGCCGCTTTTTTAGCCACTTTCTTTTTTGCCATACCAACTTTCTCCAAAATTTTTTTAATTACCACAGATCCGCCTAGGTGAAGAACCTTCACCAACAATATGACCTATAAACCAGTGCTAATTGGTAACACTTCTTGCGGGGCTAGGCAAACAATTGTGCCTATCTCAGCTCTTTTAGCTCACTAGCTGCAATAACAAGACGCTGAATTTCAGAAGTCCCTTCGTAAATCTCAGTGATCTTTGCATCACGAAAATGCCTCTCCACAGGATACTCACGCACATAGCCATTTCCACCAAGAACCTGAATGGCCTTAGTCGTTATCCACATGGCGCTCTCTGAAGCAAAAACCTTAGCTTGAGCTGCTTGCTTTGTGTAGTTCTCACCCAAGTCTTTTAGCCTTGAGGCTTCAGCAATAAGCAGGCGCGAAGCAGCAATTTTAGTGCTCATATCTGCTAAAATAAATTGAATGGCCTGAAGATCGGCTATAGGCTTTCCAAATTGAACCCTCTCCATTGAATACTTTTTGGAATATCTAAAAGCAGCTTCAGCGATGCCGAGAGCTTGAGCAGCGATGCCGATCCGTCCACCATCAAGAGTAGCAAGACCAATACCAAAACCTTTCTTTTCTTTTCCTAAAAGATTCTCCTTAGGGACTTTGACGTTCTCTAAAACAATCTGAGTAGTTGAAGAACCCCGGATTCCTAATTTATCTTCGGCTTTTTGGATTTCGTAGCCTTCGGTCGCAGTCTCGACGATGAAAGTAGACATCCCTTTGTGATTATCCGTCTTCTCTGTTTTCGCAAAAACGATCGCCACGTCGGCTTGCTTACCATTAGTAATCCAGTTTTTAGTACCGTTGATTAACCAATGATCGCCTTTGTCTTCAGCAAAGGTCGTGAGGCTAGCAGCATCTGATCCAGCGTTAGGCTCAGATAGACAAAAACAGCCGATCCACTCGCCACTAGCGAGCTTTGGAAGATATTTTTTTTTCTGTTGCTCGGTTCCAAGCTCAATAATGGGCCACGTTGCTAAACTCGTATGGGCGGAGACCAAAACTCCTGTAGAGGCACAACCTCTCGAGAGTTCTTCTACGATGATGGCATAACTCATATAATCCATCCCAGCTCCGCCGTATTCCTCAGGAACGTAACTTCCCATGAAACCGTTCTCTGCAACCTTGGCCACAAGAGACTCTGGGATATGACCTTTTTCATCTATTTCAGCGGCTAAGGGAGCAACTTCAGCATCACTAAATTTAGCCACTAATTCTCTAAGCTCTTTGTAATCTACCGAATTCATTTATCCCTCGTATTTTTATAGGCCTTTAAAGACCGGTTTTCTTTTTTCAATGAAGGCTTGAGTTCCCTCTTTCTTGTCCTGAGAGCCGAAGATAGCTGCGAACTGATCAAGCTCATGGGCCAGGCCCTCTTCTACAGTCAGATCGTTACCAGAGTTCATTACCTTTTTCGCAAGAGAAACAGCGAGAGGACCGACACGACCAACCTTCTTAATCGTTTCTACTGCCGCCGCTATTAATTGCTCTTTGTCTTGAAAGAGCTTCACGGCAAGTCCTGTCTCAAGAGCCTCTGCAGCATCCATATTTCGGCCAGTATACATGAGCTCTTTAGCCCGGTTACGACCAATGATTCGACTGAGTCTTTGGGTGCCACCAAAGCCAGGAATTAATCCTAACTTCACTTCTGGTTGCCCAAAAACCGCCGTCTCGCTCGCATAGATGAAGTCACACGCCATCGCCATTTCGCAGCCACCGCCAAGGGCGAAGCCATTTACACAGGCAATAACCGGAAAAGGAACAGTTTCAAAAAGCAGAGTAACATCTTGTCCAAGCTTACCAAAGATGTGGGCTTGCTCTGTCGTCATATCGAGCATTTCTTTAATATCTGCTCCGGCTATAAAGGCTTTGTCTCCTGCACCAGTAAAAACCATACCGGACACACCCTTCACCGACAGAAGCTCTGTTAGAACAGATTTAAGCTCAGTCATCATCGTTGAATTCAAAGCATTTAAGCTCTTCTCTCTTGTCACCGTGAGGTAGGCGATACTATCGCTTATCTCAAGGTTTAGAGTTTCATAGTTATTTTGAATAGTCATAAAACCCTCTTCCTGATTTTCGTCCCATTCTTCCTGCACTCACATACTTACGCAGTAATGGACAAGGACGATACTTCGTATCACCTAAACCTTCATGAAGAACTTCCATAATGGCCAGACAAGTGTCTAAGCCGATAAAGTCAGCTAACTCCATAGGACCCATAGGCTGATTAGTTCCCAGCTTCATACCAGTATCGATGTCCTCAATCGAAGCCACTCCTTCATAGTGAGCGTAGATAGCCTCATTTATCATTGGCATTAAGATGCGATTAATGGCAAAGCCTGCCACATCATTCACTTTGATGAAGGTCTTTCCCATTTTCTGAGAAACCGCTTCAACCGCATCGAATGTCTCAGCTGATGTCTCTAAACCACGAATTCCTTCGACTAGCTTCATGACGGGAACTGGATTCATAAAGTGCATTCCTGCGACCTTGTCTGGACGTCCGGTAACCGCTGCAATCTCTGTAATAGAGATAGAAGAAGTATTAGTGGCCAGTATGGCTTCCGGCTTGGCGGTCTCGTCTAGCGCCTTAAAGATTTTAAACTTAATGCTCTTGTTCTCAGTAGCAGCTTCCACAAGAAGGTCGTCACTTCCCAGGGCGTTCATGTCCGTTACAGGGCTAAGGTTGCCCATGGTTTTAGAAACAAAGCTAGCATCCCACTTACCTTTCTCAACTCCTCTTAAAAGCTGCTTCTCTATAAAAGTAATTGCATGATCGAGGGGCTCTTTAGAAATATCGAAGAGATGGACCTTGTAGTCGTTCATCGCCGCGACTTGGGCTATCCCTCGACCCATTTGCCCCGCTCCAACAATTCCGATAGTTTGAATGGTTGCCATTTCCCTGCTCCTTCGAAAATCAAGAGTTAATAAATACTGTGTGATCTAGTCTTGTTTAGGTATTCGCTTGCTCGCGAAGCAAGGAGAACCTGAAGCTTCGCTTGAGCCAACACCAAAGCTTTCAATACGTTATAACTCAATCGGTAAGACTATCCACTATGAAAATTTTGGACGATAGTACTGAGCAATGAGGCTTTTATCAAATAAAACCTTGCCATCGCTGTCTATATGAATTAAAAACGGGGGATCGAAAATGATTTTAGGACAGCGCATTTAATTAACGCAGGAGTTGCTCGTGCCACATCATAAGTCTGCCATCAAAAGAGTAAGGCAAACAAAGAAAAAAACTGAAAGTAATAAGTCTAGAACGACAATGACTCGTTCTGCTATTAAGAAATTTAACGAAGCCGTGGCTAACGGTGAGAAAGAAAAAGCGGGAACAATATTTGTTAGCGTTCAAAGCCTTCTTAGTCGTTTAGCGAAAAAAGGCGTTATTAAGCCAAATACTGCTGCTAGAAAAACAAGTCGTCTTTCAAAAGTATTAGCTAAAGTTTAGAAAAAGCATAACTCATCAAGAAGTAGGCTCGCTTAATAAGCGGGCTTTTTTTGTTTTTGCTCTCAAAAAAACTTAGTAACTTGCTACAACTTTTTGCTGTAACTCTCTTTTTAAATTGTCAGACCTAGACTTAGCTAAAATTTCCAGTTTGCCAAAAAATCTCAACTCGTCTTTAAGTTCAGTGGCCTTCCACAAACGGGCATGCCCTTGAATTTGCTTATCGTACTTTGAGGCCCTCGCTTTAGCAGCTATGAAACTGGGGTCTATCAATTTGATTATGTGTCCTTGAATAAAACGAAAGAAGAGCATCATACCAGTATAGTCCTCGCTCAATTGCAAGAGCTTCAAATAAAAGTCTCTATGCTTCTTCTCCCCGAAGAGCCTAGCAAGTTCGAATTGATCGAGACGACCAACACTGAAGAGCTTTTTTGCTTGTTCCACTGAAATAGACTTGGGGTCTGTTCCTTGTAGAGCGAGCTTCTTAAGAACATGAAGAAACTCTCCGGGCTCATTAACAACAGACTCTAAAATATAGTTTTGAACATCGTAATTAATATAAACACCAGTTTGTTCACAAAGAAACTTCAGGAGTTTTCCTGTCTCCCAAAAACGAGGCTCTTTTACTTTAATTGTGCAGACCAACTCGTTTTTTTTGAGTTGATCGAACATCTTATTTTCCTTCTGAAAACACAGGAGAAAAAAGCGGCCTTGCCAATCAATCTTTGGATCTTGCAACTGCTCTATAACGGAGTTTTGCAGGTTCTCTGCCAATATTACCTTGTATGACTGATCATTCGAAAAGAAATCTAGAGTGAGTAGATTCTCATCAACCCAAGCTTGCCCCAAGTCTTGAGGATTTAAAACTGCCCAGCCTTCATTTGATAAGTAGTGCTTTGGCACACTATTAAGAAATATTTTCTCTAAGAAAGGGTCATAGCAAGAAAAGGCATAGAGGCCATAGCGATTCTCTTCTAAAAGATCTGGAAAGTTTGCCCTTAATTCCCAAGGAAAGAAGCTAGAAAACATTAAGCACCAATTCTCGAAGATCGACAGCAGACTGCTTTGCCACCTGATCAATTGTTTGATCAAAATAACGTTTTGTTTTTGGATAGTTTACAATACCGCCACTATCGGCGTTTATCGTATCTTTAGATTCTCTGTTAAAGTTGGGAGTATAAGAGAAACTGTTCTGGAAAATGACCTTGGGGTGATTCGTGAGTTTGTCACCAATTTCAGAAAGCAGAAGTTTCTTATCGGCAGTTGTCGGATTCTTTATCAAAATTACTCGAAGAGTAACAATAAATGTGCTGGCCGTAGGGAGGTAAAATTGGGCCCTTTCGCCAATAGATTCTCTTAATTCACCGGCCGTAAATTTTGAGGCCGTCGTTTGAAAGGCTTGAGCATAGCGCTTGGGGCTATCGATAATGCCGATCAGGAGAGCATCGCTAGAGGTATTTGAGTTGGTTGAAATTTTCAGTTCTGGATAAGAAGAAAGAAGAGCTGAAATCTCTCTGGTAAATGGCCCCGACAATCCAGCATAGCTGGACCTGTTAATAAACATAGGGATCGCCACTGAGCGAATACTATCTTCCTCGAAAGGATTACCTCTGTTAACGACCCTGTAGCCCGCGCAGCTGACGAGGTTCAATACTAGGCAAAGAAGCATGATCTGTTTGTTCATTGGCTCATATTAGCCAAGTCATTCCTATTAGACTAGTGCCGAGATGCGACCAATTCCTATTTGGCCCTTGCCAAAAGGGACAAAAAACCATGAAATCAGGCATGTTTAAAAAAGTCTCAGATATTCTAGGAACTCGCCCCTCGGGAAAATTTTCTCGACGCACAAAGCCAACGGCTTCTGGAGAGCTTTTTGACTTCTTAAGCCTAATTGAAAAGTGGGAAGAAATCGTTGGACCTAAGCTCTCTAAGGTCACTGTTCCTCTCAAGAATCAGAAGAAAGTTTTGACGGTTTTAACCAATCACTCCGCCTACTCCCAATCTTTAAGTTTCATGGAAGACACTCTACGAAAAAAGATCTTAAAAGTTTTTCCTGAGCTCAGAGGCAAGCTCACGAGATTTAACTTTATCGTTTCAACGGAACACTTCGATAAGCAAAGAGGGGACCTCTTGAGACGCGCTCAAGCCGGTCGATCAGAAGTCACAGAAGAAAAGAAAAACAACGAACTTCATCCACAAAGCCCCCAGTACAAAAGCCTTAAGGCAGATGCTCTAGAAGAATTCATTGATATTGAGGACGAAGAAGTCAAAGAGAGACTCGTCTCTCTTTATATCCAGAACCACTTTAAGTAGACTCTCTCTTTTTTAAAAGATGAAAAAATGCCACAGAACCCTGCACTTCTTTCAACGCCAAAGATAATCCAAAAGAAGAGAAGTCGATATGCTGAAGAGAATCTTTCCTGAAGCAAAAGCAAAGGCTCCCCCCAGGTTTTAGCTTGAGCGCACATATTTCAAGCCATTTGTGAAAAGCTAACTCCTCGATGTGACGACATCTACGGCGGGCCAAATCTGCCGTAGGTCTTCCCATTCCCTCGAAGAAGTAAGGAGGATTGAAAACAATAAGATCAAAAAAGGTTTGGTTTCTATAAGCTTCAACTGGACTGTGAATAATTGTCAGGTGATCCACTTTAAAAAGTTTTCTATTTACTTCAAGGAACGAAATAAACTCCCCTTGCGCCTCTAACAAAGAGCCCTGCCATTTGGGAAAAGCTACTGCTAGCTCTATACCTATCACTCCGCAGCCCGAGCCAACGTCTAGAAAGTTTAGTGAAGTTCCCAGTTTTCTCTGCTGAATAAATTTAACGAGATGAAGACTATCCTGATTAAAACGATAGAAAGAGGGTTGAAAATAATCTTGCTCCATTAATACATCAACCACCACAAATTATCGCTATCTCGATCTCCAAGCTTTGCCAGCTGATAGAAAGCGAAGTGTGTTGCCTCTCCACTTAGGAGCAATTCCGAGAAATATTGCCTTTTGATTTGAAAAATAGCTCTATTGAATTCTGGGTTTCTCTTAGCCAAGCCTTTTTTAATTGCACTCCTTGAAAGGGACCTTAATACTTGAAAGCGATGAATCCTATCTCTTCCTCTCCACTGAGAGTCAAACCTCTTATAGATGATGGCGCGCAAGTCACTATCAGCAGGAAAAAAGTATTCAAAGACCCAAAATTGGCTATCGAGAGCTTTCGTCAATACTTTTTGGGAAAGGCTTTCTCTAATTCTTTGGTCGAGCTCCATATCGGAAGTCCTATTCATCAGGACAAGAAACCAGAAGTCGAAATACTTATTTCTTAAATAGGGGTTTTTAAAGTTCTCTCTTATTTCCGATAAAGACCAGTCTGAATCAAAACGAGAGCGAATTGTTTTAAATTCATTACTTTTTCCATAGAGACTTAGCTTCTCTGCAAGTATTTTAAGCTCTTCATCCTCACCGTACTTGTCTGAATACTGTTTTAGAATGTTTAAAAAATAATCTCTAACGAGAAGAACCTCTTCGGTAGAAAAGTCCCATCCTCTTACGTCATGATAATAAGGGCTCTCCTGGCATAGGCTTTTTTTAAGCCTTGATAACCAAACTTTATTATTGGCTTCCAATGCAATGGGAAATTCGATTATACGCTGCCAAAAACGACTCTTAATTCTTTTTACTGCTTTAAGCATTTTGGAGCGCTTAAAAGAGGTATCTAAATTTTTCCCTTCTAATATAAGCTTCAGGTTTTCGATCACCAATGTCTTCTCAGCACGGACTTTCTTCTTTTGAGAAAATTGACTTTGAATTCGGAGTCGCTCTTTTAACCCAAAACTATTGGCCTTAAGATAGCCTGCTACACCATCTAGCTGATCTAAAAAAGGGAAATACGAAATTGCCTTTAAATCTCTATCCAAAATATTCAAGCATTTAGTCAGAGAGCTTTTAAGCTCAGCGCGTCCCCAGTGCCTAAGAGTCAAAATAAAGGCAGCTTTTCCGAGGTAGTCCTTGAAGGTGTCGCAGTCTTGAATATTTTTAAAAACGGGCTTCCCAAATGTTAAGCCACTGATTCCTTCAGCAACCGGAATAGAGACAAAGGCATTTGATAGTTCATTGGTCTCTATAAGGTTTTTTTTTTACTGAGAGAGCTTAGAGTTTGTGCTTGAACACTTGTTATTCCAATATAAGGAATTGGTTTATTAATAATCACTTTAAAGTAGTAAATGATAACGCCAATAACAATAAGCAACAGCATTCCGATATAAATGAGATAGCGGTCATTTCCACTAGAACTCTTAACCGTTTTTTTGCGTCTCTTCTTGCCCTGAGTCTCGCTTTTTACTGGCGGTAATTTCTTAAGCTCAGCTACGGGCGCTTCTTGCTCTTCAAGAAACTCTTCGTTATCCGCGACCTCATCCTCTTGGGCCAAGATATCGGGAATCTCTATATTCGGGTCTGTCACGTCCTCAAACTCATCACGAGCTTGTTCTATAGTGTTTGATTTGATCTCGGCCGTAGAATCAGGGTCTTGTTCTTGTGATCCTAAGTCTAAAACTTCGACTTCTGGGTACTCTAGATCCTCACCCTTTGGAAATAACGTATTATCATCGCTATCCAAAAGAGGCTCCGCCTCCAAAGAAAGGTTAGAAACAGGAGGAGTGTTCTTTTCTTGGGAGTGAGAGGGGATCACGGCGGGCTTTACTGGCGCTTTAGCAACGGGAGCCGCGCTTACTTGCTGAGTCCCCATATCCGGGTAACCAAGGTCATTATCATCAGGGTAAGCGAGGTCATCATTTTCTGGAAGAAGGTTTTCTCCCTCTTTATTAGCATGGTCACTTTTCGGGGAAGGTTTTGCGGCCGGAGTCGCAGTCATAGAAGCTGTGATGCCATCAGCTGTCGACTTTGCTGTCAGGGCATCTTCAGCTTCACTAATGGGGTTAAAGGATTGAGGCAGATCTCCATAGAGGTATTTCTCTATCAAGTCTCGTTCTCGAACCCAAAACCAATAGCCATTGCCACAGGTAACTTCATCATCACCTGACAAGCTTCCCTTCTCCAGCAATTCAATTACTTTTTGTTTGGTCGCTGGACCAAGAATTTGTCTATTCTTTGTTCTTATAAGCCAATTCTTATCTGCCAAACTCATTACCTTAAGAAAAGTCCAAGTAATCCTCTAAGGTCTTCATCAGAGAATTTTAAACCTAAACTGATAGTCGCACTTCTGGAGCGATCTTCTAAAACATCTTCGATACGAATACGGCCGTAAAGCACGTTAAAAATCTGATGCTCCGAAGAAAGCCTCAAATTAGGTCCGATATCATCACGATAATCAAATACTTCCATTGAAAATTTTGAGCCCCAGTCGGTCAGTTCGTAGTCAACTCCTAAACCACCAGTTGTCTCGATTAAGCCGCCTCTAAAAACCCAGTTATGAATTTGTCGCCCTAATTGGAGATTAAATCTAAATGAATTCTTGTCTTGAATACTTCTAACCTCGGTGGATTCGTTACCATTGAGATTTGTTTTTATGATACTTTCTTTCTCAACTCCAAACTCACTTGTTACAACTCCAAATTGATAGAATCGCTCGGGAGCTGGGTAGATACGTAAACCGAATGTTGATTCACTTCCATAAAGAGTATTGGCCCCTGTAAAAACATCCATCTCTGTTCTAATGTTATTGACTCTAACCATTAGCTGCCTTACTCCGGCCATGGTCTCTCTCACTTCGTCTGCAATCTGCTCTTCAACGAGTAACTTACCAACAGTCCCCTTACCAGCTTTAATATTGGACACAATTTTTTCAAGATCCCCTGTTAGCTTTTTTGCATTGCTGAGAACATCTTTCATATCCTTCATTGCGGAATCGGGGTTTTGGTTATTCATCTGATAGGAGATATCCTCAGAAAACTCTTGAAAGTTGGCCAACATATCATTAATTCTAGTTTCGTTGCCTTCCATCATTCGTTTTAAAATTTCTGTTGCGGACTTCATATCTTGTAAGATTTTTTGAAGGGGAGGCTCTTGTCCCTCTGGTGCCATGGACTCTTTGATACTCCCCATAATAACTTTCACATCTTTTAAAACATCTGCCGCGTCTTTCACCAAGTTTTCAATACCTCCACCCTCTTCAGCAGCGATAATGCCATTCTCTTTTAAACGGTCAGCCGAGTCACCCATTACGATCTCAAGATACTTGTCTCCAAGAAATCCAACCGATTTGATTTTAAGTTTAGAGTTTTTGGTTACCATAACCTTTTCAAGAACTTCAAAAGTGATAATGGCATTGTTGTCGGCAAGCTCAATTTCTTTTATCCGGCCGGCATTGATACCAGCGACTTTTATGGGAGTTTTTGGAAAGATACCAGAGGCATCTTTAATGATAGTTCGATAGGGTACGTACTCTCCAAAACCAGATTGGTTTGAAGTGACTTTTATTGACATGTAAACGACCGAAGCCATTGTAACAAGGGCCAGTAGTCCGACTTTTAATTCATTCATTGATCTTATCGCGTCCCTGCAAAAAGGCTATAAATTCACAAATTCCTGCACAAGTTCGTTATCGGACTTGGCAAATTCTGAAGCTGGTAAATACTCAACAATATTACCACGATCAAGAAAAGCAACAAAGTCAGAAATTCGTAATGTGGCTTTAACATCGTGAGAAATAATAACGGAGGTCATTTCTCTGTCTTTATGTTTTTCGCTAGTCGATCTAATTAAGTTATCAACCATGTGTGTCGTGATGGGATCGAGTCCGGTGGTGGGTTCATCGTAGAGCATTATATCTGGCTGCAAAGACAACGCCCGCGCTAAGCCAACTCGCTTTCTCATACCTCCGGATAGCTCACTTGGAATTTTTTGGAACGCAATTGGCTCAAGACCTACAGATTCAAGCAGATCTTCACAACGTTTAATGATTTCTTCATTGGAGAGCTTTGTGAACTCCCGAAGAGGAAATGCAACATTTTCAATTGCATTCAGTGAGTCAAATAGAGCCGCATACTGAAAAAGCATGCCGAAACTTTGACGAAACTCCCTAAGCTCTACATCTTTCAAGGAGCTCAGGTCTCGATCGAGCACTGAGATGTAGCCTGAAGTGGGCTGAACCAAGCCTAGGATGTGTTTTATAAGGGTCGATTTTCCTGCTCCAGAAAATCCCAAAATCGTTGTGATCTTTCCTCTAGGAATATCAAAACTCAGTTTATTTAAAACGGTATGATCCCCAAAGGTCTTAGTGAGGTTCTGAATACGAATGGCGGGGTTTTCGAAAGTTAGCATCTATAGAATATGGATTAAGAAGCTGGTTAAAAAATAGTCTGTTATCAGAACCATTATCATTCCCCAAACCACCGAAAGGTTTGTTCCTTTTCCAACTCCCTCTGCTCCCTTGGTGACATTGAAGCCAAAATAAGTACCAATACAAGATATTAAAAAGCCAAAGAAGGTCGCTTTAATAAGTCCCTGCCAGATGTCTCCTAGGAACATAAAGTCCCCTAGCTTTGAAAGATAAATGGCTTCGTCGATACTAAGAAACTTCGTTCCAACAATGTAAGACCCAACATTTCCGATAAAGAGAAAAAGTGCCGAAAGCATCGGTACACTGATCGTCCCTGCCACGATTCGTGGTACCGCGAGATATTGAACACTATTGATGCCCATAACTTCTAAGGCATCAATTTGTTCAGTCACTTTCATCGAGCCGATCTGAGCCGTCATGGCAGCTCCGGCCCTTCCTGCAACGATCAACCCCGTAAGAACGGGAGCCAGCTCTTTGGCGAGGGTAAGAGCAGTAACTGGTCCAACCAAAGAATCAACGCTTATCAGTTTAAAGCCGAAGTAGGTTTGATAGGCCATAACCATGCCCGTGAAAGAGCCGGAAAGCATAATGATGAATATACTCTTATTACCTACAAAGTAGAGTTGCTCAAAAAATAATCGCAATCGAAAAGGCGGTCTAAATAGCCACAAAAGTGCGTTGAGAACAAAGGAAATAAAGCTGCCAAAAGCATGCAGGTTTTCAAGGATGCTTGCACCAAGCGACTCAATCAAACGAATGATAAAATTTTTTTGAGAATGAGTTGCTGTGTCTATCGCCATAGAGATAAGTCTATCCGATGGGAAACTCATGGTCTATTTTTCTAAGCGACGAACTCGTGAATCTCGTTGATTAGGCAACCTCAGATAACGCTTAAGAAGTTGTGTAAAACCTTGGAAGTCGAGGAGTTAATTGAATAACCAACTCATATGGTATGATGTTAACTTCTTCACTCAGACGATTCAGGCTGCCTTTTTTATGATCCCAAAGGGCAAGCTTTTGACCTCTTTCCAAAGGCGTATCATCAGAAAAGAGAATGGTTATCATATCCATACAAACCCGAGCACATACATGACCAACAGAAAATCCAAAATTAATTTTTGCTCCTTGATACTTAGTGCTAACTCCATCTCCATAACCAAGGGGCAAGATAATGGCTTTACCATTATCAGGACTAGGAGTGCTTCCATAACTCAGAGGCTCGCCCCTTTCGACTTGAAAGACCCGCATTACTGTACTTTCTAATTTAGAAATTGTTATTCCCTCCCAAATACTCAATTCTTTGTGCTTGGGTGACAGAGAGCTGGCACCATAAAGCATAAGGCCAGGTCTAATATAATCATCCTCACTTTTGAACCCTTGCTCTAAGGCAGCTGAGTTGGCGATTGAAGAATGTATAATTTTTATCCCCTTTTGCCGCAATGATTCCTTTAGCTGGAAAAATGTCTTTTGCTGGTGAATATTTCTCTTATTTTTATCTATCGGCATAGAGGCGTTAGCAAGGTGACTCATAAGGTGAAAAACTTCATTTCTTCCTGCGCTTTTTAACTTCCCCGCGACCTCTTCGACTTCTTCACAAGACAAACCCAGTCTATTCATTCCCGTATTGAACTTTAAGCATAGTGGAAAGTTCTTAAAGCGCCTGTCTTTTAAAAAAATATCGAGATCTTCGCTAGAAGAAAGAATGGGAAAGATTCGATAATTTAGGTAAATGTCGCAATTATGCTCCAGATCTAGCGCAAGCTCACTAAAGACAAAAATATCACAGCGCATTTCCGGAAATTCCTCCCGAATAGTCAGCGCCTCCTCAAAAGAGGCAACACCAAAAGACCTAACACCGGACTCTTCATAAGAATATTTTACGATGGGTAAAAGTCCGTGCCCATAAGCATCTGCCTTAACCATAAAAAGAATTTCTTTGTTGGGTTGGAGCTTCTTCAGTTCAGCAATATTACTAGCGAGGAGGCTTAAATTTACCGTCAATTGGCTCAGCTGTCTTCTTGGACTCATTACATGTTCTGTTCACTACCAGGATGAAAGAATCCATCAGTAATGACTTTTCGTTTGCCCTTCGTCTGAACCGCTTGAGCTTGAGTCTCAGTTTCATCTGCACTTAGCGCTTGAGTTGCCCATGTCTCTATTGCTTGCGGTGACATCGGAACAAATTGTAGCTCTGGCTTAAGACTTGCCCCAAGAACGACGTCTGCGTCTTCGAAGTAGCGCCAGTAGGGATAGCGTTGTCCATAAGCTTTTGTTTGAGCTAATACATTCTCACTCTGCTCAGCTTCAACCAACATAAGGATTTTACTTGGACTGTGAAGAAAAGACTTAAAGTTTAGTTTCTTTTGAGTCTCTAAGCCCCTTACGAAATCCATAATAAAACGATTCCAATAAAAGCGCAGCTCTCTTTGCCCAAGAGCACGAGAAACAAGAGTAGAAAAGTCTACCCCAATCAAAGTATAGCGATCGAGACCACCTTCTATTCGACTCTCAGGGATTTTACCAAAGTTAATTTCGTCTAATTGGCTAAAAAGTTCCCATGAGTGACCAAAGGTCCTGGAAAGAGAAAGCCCTTCTTTAGAATGACTAGTCCCTCTTAATTGGAAATGGCAGTAAAGACCACATAGGTAGCGCTCAAGAGACTCCCAATCAAATTGCGCGAGGAATTCTTCCCCCTCAACTTGAACAAAGAGAAGGACATCTGCCTCTTCTTTGGAGCCTTTGATCAACAAAGACATTAAGTCCCCTCCCATCAGCTCTAAACAAACTTGGGAAGCCATGTTCTGGGCGAAAAATTCAACACCCTTCTCACAGGTTTTACCTAGCCATAGAGAAGGAATTTCAACGTATTTATCAAAAAGAAATTTGGGGGAAATAAGCTTCTGGCCCGAGGGAGAAAGTTCAAGAAAGCTGAATTTCTTCACTTCTTTTACTCCGGACAGAACACGGGAAACAGCGATGAAAAAATCATCATCTTGCTTTTGTGCTTCCAATCGACCTTGAATAGACTTTTGGAGCGCCTGATAAAAGGTTTTCTCTTTCAGCTCCTCAGTCTTTGAAACAATTTGACTCAATTTAGAATCGACAGCGGCTTCAGCCTCATTGGCCCTGCGAGCTTTATTCTGCCATGACTGATAGGAGTTGTAGCGATTGAGAACACTCTTAATCTGACCAATTGGGCTTAGGTCTCCGTTTATCAGTCCTAGGTTTAAAATATCAAATGTTGAGTAAAGAAGAGCCGCTGTGTCTTGTTCGTAATAAAAAGCTACGGAAAGCTCCCGAGAAATAATGAGAGGGTGGTCCTTAAAGAGAATATCGCCTTGGCTCATCATCTTCACATCAATGATCGTGAGGTCTGGTGTTTGCTTAACTGAGTCTTCCCAAAAGTCACTCAAGCTCGTGCAAACATAAGGATGGACCCCAACCTGCTTAAAAACCTGAGAAAGCTTCTTTGCGACCCCAAGGTCAAAACAAACGATTGCTACGTTAATCTGGCTTTTGCCTTGAGTCTGATGGGAATGAAAATCTGAGCTCATAGAAACCTTTCCTAACCTTAAAGTTTTTCTCATTCATGAGGAAAACGACGAATTCCCCTTTTACCCTGAATCCTCCCTCAATTATGCCTTAAATAAGCTTCTTTAGTCCAATATGAGGTTATCCCTGTATTTATTGCAGAACTCTTCCCAATTTGGGGGTGACGTCTCACCAGAAATTGCAACCTTAGCCGTTGTGTAAAGAGCTTCCCTTTCTAAGTAGAGTTGTTGAAAGGCTTGCTCCCCCTTTTTTACTAAAGGTCTGTTGCTATCTCCTTTGACTCTCCCCCAACAAGTTTCCCAAGAGGTGTTGATCCAAACTCTATTGGCTATTTTGTCCATGCGGGAGCAAAGATCAGCACAAGAATGAAGAGTCCCCCCGCCTAAAGAGTAGAGGCCAACTCCTTTTTCGAGAGTTTCAATAAGTAGCTGCCTTTCTTGTGCGCGAAACGCTGGCCAGCCCTCCTTGTCGATCCATGCCCCTAAATTTTCATCGGAAATACCTAAGCGTAAGCAGATTTCCTTATCAAAGTCGTAAGATGGACCTTCAAAATCACCTTCCCATGAAAAAAGAAAGTGGCTCTTGCCTGAGCCCATAAAGCCAGAAATGAAGGTGAGCATCGATAAACCCCTTGGTCCGCTAAAACATTAGTATAGGTTTTCAAGACTTGAAAACTCAAATGCTTTGGCTATACAACCCTACAGTAAGGGAACTATGACCTTGCAAGCTACGCTTTTCGCTCAAGACTTTATAACTTACGGGTATTCAAGTCTTTGTGTGAGCTTTCAAGACTTGAAAACTCAAATGCTTTGGCTATATACTCACGCGCGTTAGACCTCAAAGCTTATCAGCATACAATTTAAGGACAAAGCCTCATGGCCAATCAAGAACCTCTCAATCAAATCAGCCCTAAAGTAAAAATGAATGCATACGGCTTTGATGAAACAACCGAATACCAACTCGATGAACAGTGCGAATGGGTTGGAGCACTTTTCAATGAGCTTGAGGAGGAAGTTGATCGCGAAGAAGACGATTACAGCTTGGGCCACATCTCTTTGTCTCTTAGTGTTAAAAGAAAGTCGGCTAAACCCTTTGGTGATCACCTACTCGTAGCCGGTGAGTTCAACGCAAAATACTTTGCGCCTTGTATTCGCTGTCTTAAGCTTACCCCACAGGATCTCAAAGCAGACTTTAAAGCTGCATTTCTCCATAGCAGAAACGAAAAAGAGCCGGAATTTGAGGAACTCGATGAGATATTCGCCGACAATGAGGAGTGGAGCCTCTATTTTTATGAGAAGGGGCAAGCAGATGTTGCTGAAATGGCGCATGAGAACCTTTTCATCAATATTAACCACTTCCCCCTTCATGATGAAAACTGCAAAGGTCTCTGCCTTGAGTGCGGCCACAATCTCAACGAGAGTCCCTGCCCCAAGCATTCGCCAAAGTCCTGAAATAAGGTAAGCTTTACAAAAAAAGCTTGTCGAATAGATCTATATCAAGTAAAAAATCGAGCTATTCGCCATAATATTATTTGTAGTCGTTGAATTTTAGACATATCGGAGTCGGAAATGGCCGTACCTAAGAAAAAAACATCAGTATCAAGAAAAGGGCTTAGAAGAGCTGGACAGCATCACAAGCTCTACAGAAAGCATCCAATGTCTTGTTCAAACTGTGGATCACATGTTCTTCCTCACACTGTATGCCCAGCATGCGGTCACTATAAAGGTAAAGAAATTATTGAAGTTTCTCTTGCCAGTGATGAAGAAGAAGCGACAGAAGAATAAAATTTTTTTATGCTCTCTTTAATTGTCTTAACCGCGAATAAGCTTTCGCTAAAAGTGCCTAAGAGAGTTGTTCTTGCGCGTACCTCACTTATCAAAAAACGATTTTTCTATTTGAATACTACTGGCCTCTTAACACAAGAGGCTTTTTTTTAATCAAATAGCTATGAAAAAGGACGAGTACTTATGAGCGTTTGTACCCAAATTAAAGGCACCGGTATTTATCTTCCTAAAAAGATAGTCACAAACGTCGATCTTGAAAAGGTCGTTGAAACCTCCGATGAATGGATATTCGAAAGAACAGGGATTCGCGCCCGAAGAATTTGTTCAACAGAAGGGGGAGAATTTCCGACCGATATGGCAGAAAAAGCAGCTTGGCAGGCGTTGAAAGCAGCAAACTTAGAGCCCAATGATATTGATATGATCATCTTTGCCTCTGTTACTCCTGACTACAAACTTCCAAACTCTGCTTCAGTGCTCCAGCAAAAACTAGGAATAACGAATAAATGTGCAGCCTTTGATATTGCCACTGCCTGCTCGGGGTTCGTCTACGGCGTGAATATGGCCAATAGCTTTATTAAGACAGGTATGTCTAAAAATGTTCTCGTTGTTGGCTCTGAAATGCTCTCAAGAGAAGTCGATTGGTCTGATCGTTCTATCTGCATACTCTTCGGCGATGGCTGTGGCTGTGCAATTGTGGGAGCAAGTGATGATTCTCAGAAGTCGGAGATACTGGCAACACACTTAGGAAGCGATGGTTCAGGTAAAGAGTTTTTTGACCAACCAATTGGAGGTTCAGTTACTCCTATTACCGCCACACACCTTAAAGAGAATAGTCACTTTATGCGTATGAAAGGTGGCGAAATGTTTAAGGTGGCCACGAGAACACTCGCCGACAATGCCCGCATTGTTCTAGATCAAGCCGGGCTAACACTTGAAGACATCGACTGGGTCGTTCCCCATCAAGCAAATATCAGAATTATAGAAACCACGGCCAGGCTTTTAAAGATCCCAATGGAAAAAGTTATTGTCAATATTCAAAACTACGGCAACACTTCGGCTGCGACGGTACCTATTGCTTTTCATGAGGCGATTGCTGATGGGCGGATAAAACGAGGAGACATCGTTCTCTTTGATGCCTTTGGCGCAGGCCTCACATTCGGGGCGACTCTCTTACGTTACTAAGTTAAATTTTTTAACCTTTATTCGAGTTTTTAATATTCGAAAACTTCAAGAGCAGGACTACTCAATGACAAAATCAGTAACTCTTATTTTCCCAGGACAAGGCGCTCAGTACGTCGGTATGGCCGCCTCACTAGAAGGCCACGAAAGTTATAAACTTCTCACGCAAGCAAATGAAGTCTTGGGCTTTGATTTAAAAAAAATGATGTTAGAAGGACCTGAGGAAGAACTCAGATTAACAGCAAATACCCAACCGGCTATCCTCACCCACTCTGTTGCCCTTTTTCACAAGCTTAACGACTTTTTAAAGGCCAATGACATAAAGGTAGACCGAGTCCTCGGCCACTCCGTTGGCGAATATGCTGCTTTAGTTGCAACTAAAAGCTTAACTTTTGAAAATGCAGTAAAGGCCGTCAATCTAAGAGGCACCTTTATGCAAGATGCTGTCCCTCCTGGAATGGGAAAAATGATAGCCGTAATGAAAGTGCCTAAAGAAAAAATTGAAGAGGCTTGTGTTGCTTCTAGTACTGAAGATAGCCAAGTTATGCCGGCCAACTTCAATGAGCCAAATCAAACAGTAATCTCAGGCCACGCAGAAGCTTGCGATCGAGCCGTGGCATGGCTTGAGGCAAATATAGCTGATGCCTTTAGAACAGTGGAGCTCAATGTTTCAGCCCCCTTTCACTCGAGCTTGATGAAGCCAGCGGCTTCCAAACTTATGGAATATTTCTCAAGTATAGAGTTTAGGCCGACCCAAACTCCTTACATCGCCAATATTGATGCTAAAGAGTACCCGGCAGGTACTTCCGGAGAAACCGTGAAGAATAACCTCTTTTCACAAGTCGATGGATCCGTATGTTGGAGCCAAAGTATTGAGTCCCTAAGCGACGATACTATTTGCATTGAGGTTGGGCCTGGCAGAGTACTTATGGGTCTTTCCAGAAAAATAAACCGCAACATAAAAGTTATCTCACTCGATAAAGACGGCGCCTTTGATGAGCTCCAGGAGTTACTAGGATGAAAGTTCAGTTTGAAGATCTTAAAGAAAAAAAAGTACTTGTTACTGGGGCAACTCGGGGAATCGGGCGCGCTATAGTTGAGAGCTTGGCAGAGCAAGGAGCTCATGTGGTTTTCAATTATCGAGAGGGTAAAGAAGAGGTCGCAAGTGAGATGAAAGTCCATCTTGAAAAGCTTGGAGCAAGTCAGGCCACTGCCGTTATGTTCGACGTGACAAATACTGCTCAAATCAAAGAAGCTCTCGATACCTTTTCAAAAGAACACGGAGCTATTGAAGGGCTTGTTAATAATGCTGGAATCTCGAGAGATCAGCTTGTGCTCCGGATGAAAGAAGAGGATGTCAGTGCGACCCTTGACGCCAATCTCAAGGGCTCTATCATGGTCTCACAGGCGTTAAGCAGAGGCTTTTTGAGGGCCGAAAACGCAAGTGTTGTTAATATATCATCCGTCGTGGGATTAATGGGTAATGCAGGCCAAATCGCATACGCAGCCTCCAAAGCAGGCATGATTGGGCTCACAAAATCATTTGCAAAAGAACTTGGTGCTAAGAATGTGCGCTGCAATGCCATCTGCCCCGGCTTTATTGCCACTGATATGACAGATGCACTGAAGGAAGAGACGAAAGAGAGCTATCTCTCAGGAATCCCAATGAAGAGATTTGGTACAACGCAGGAAGTCTCAAACCTCGTAAATTTCTTGCTAAGTAATGCTAGTTCTTATATCACTGGTGAAACTATAAAAATTGACGGTGGTCTCTATATTTAGGTCTCATCTCAGCTATAAAAAAACCTCATTTTAGGAGTAATGAAATGGAAGAAAAAGTCATCAAGCTAATCAGTGATGCCACTAAAGTTGATCAGGGAAAAATTTCCAAAGAGACCAGCTTTGTTGATGATCTCAATCTTGATTCACTCGACATTGTTGAGCTGATGATGAAAATGGAAGACGAGTTTGGAATAGAAATTCCAGAAGAGGATGCTGAAGGACTTAAAAAAGTCAGCGATGTCGTCACCTACTTAGAAACTAAGCAATAAAAAAGAAAAGACGAAAGAGCCCCTGACGGGGCTTTTTTTTTGAATAAAAAAATTTAAGGTTGGTTGCCATGAAACAAACTGAATTCAGAAGAGTCGCCATCACTGGCATGGGTATAGCCTGCGGCCTCGGCCATAATCTAAAAGAAGTATGGGGAAATATTGTGGAAGGCAAACCCGGTGTTTCTTTAATCGAGCAGCTCAATACCGAAAAGCTCTCTGTTAAAATTGCGGGTGAAATTAAAAACTTTCAACTCTCAAATGACCTTCTCCCTGAAAAAGAACACCCTCGTTATGATCGTTTTATTCACTTAGGTTTACACTCAACCGCCGAGGCCCTAAAGCATGCAGGTCTCTCTAAGGACGATTGGAAAGGCTATACCGCAAATAGGATTGGCTGTATTCTTGGCGTTGGTATGGGCGGCTTTCCTATTATCGAATCCCAACACACAACTTATATGGAAAGGGGACCAAGAAGAATCTCTCCCTTCTTTATTCCATCAATTATTCCCAATATGGCTTCTGGACTAGTTTCAATTCAAAATGATTTAAAAGGAATCAATTATACCGTCGCGAGTGCCTGTGCCTCTGCGGCCCATGCGCTCTCTATGGCCGCAACCGAAATAGCTCTTGGCAAACAAGATGTCATGATTAGCGGAGGCACAGAATCTGTAATATCTGAGATGACGATTACTGGCTTTGCCAATATGAAGGCGTTATCGAGAAGAAATGATGATCCCGCCAGGGCGTCTAGGCCTTTTGATACAGAACGAGACGGATTTATCATGGGTGAAGGAGCAGGTATTCTTGTTCTTGAGGATTATGAAAAAGCGAAAGCCAGAGGAGCAACGATATATGCTGAAATAGTCGGTCACGCTTCCAGCTCAGATGCTTACCACATTACAGCTCCTCATCCAGAAGGCGAAGGGGCTTGCGAATGCATGAAAAGCTCTCTCAACATGGCAGGTATTTCTCCGGAGCAAGTTGGCTATATAAATGCCCACGGAACATCCACTCCACTTGGGGACATCGGCGAAACTAAGGCCATAAAGAAGACATTTGGAGATCATGCCTACAAGCTCCATGTCTCTTCTACGAAGTCTATGACAGGCCACCTCCTTGGTGCAGCTGGTGGGATCGAGACCATCTTTTGTGCGATGGCGTTGCATACGGGAGACCTTCCTCCAACAATTAATCTTGAAAATCAAGATCCGGAGTGTGACCTCAATTATATTCCCAATAAATCTATTCATAAAAAAGTGGACTACGCTCTTAACAATTCCTTTGGATTTGGTGGGACGAATTGTTCTTTAATTCTCAAAAGAGAAGGAGCTAACTGATGTTTCATCCTAACGCAAAATCAGTATCGGCCATGGACCCTCAAATTGCAGAGCTGATTGACCTCGAAAGAAAGAGGCAAGAAGAAGGGCTCGAACTTATTGCCTCAGAAAACTATGCTTCCTCTGCCGTCATGCAGGTTCAAGGCTCAGTTTTAACCAACAAATATGCCGAAGGCTATCCAAAGAAGCGCTACTATGGCGGTTGCGAGTTCGTTGATAGTGTAGAGCAATTGGCCATTGACCGTTTAAAGCAGCTTTACGGTGCCGGTTATGCCAACGTTCAGCCCCACAGTGGATCTCAAGCGAACATGGCCTGTTATTTTGCGCTTCTTGAAGCGGGAGATAAGATCATGGGAATGGACCTCTCTCAGGGCGGACACCTTACTCACGGCTCGCCGGTAAACTTCTCAGGCAAGCTTTTCAAAGCCGTCTCCTATGGACTCAACCCCGAGACGGAGACACTTGATTACGATGCCATCAGAGAACTTGCCCTAAAAGAAAAACCAAAAATGATTGTGGCCGGCGCCTCTGCCTATTCACGAACAATTGATTTTAAAATATTTCGTGACATTGCCGATGAAATTGGAGCCTACTTGTTGGTAGATATGGCCCATATCTCTGGACTCGTTGCCGCTGGAGTTCACCCCAGCCCTATTCCCTATGCCCACTATGTAACCTCCACAACTCACAAAACATTAAGAGGACCTCGCGGTGGAATTATTCTTACGAACGATGAAGAGCTCGCAAAGAAGGCCAACTTTAATATCTTCCCAGGTATTCAAGGAGGACCCCTCGAGCATGTAATAGCGGGAAAAGCCGTTGCATTTTTAGAGGCCCTTCAACCAGAATTTAAAACCTACCAAGAACAAGTCATTAAGAATGCCGCACGTTTGGCAAGCTCCCTTGAAAAAGAGGGCATAAAAATTGTCTCTGGTGGCACTGATAATCACTTGGTTCTAGTCAATGTTGACTCCGTTGGGCTCAATGGAAAACAAGCTGAAAAGGCGCTAGAAGCGGCTCATATTACTTGTAACAAGAACATGATTCCGGGAGATAAGCGCTCTCCTTTTATCACCTCAGGCATTCGCCTTGGAACTCCGGCGATGACAACCAGAGGTTTAACAGAAGAACATATGGATGTGGTGGCTTCTTGGATCGGAAGAGTTTTGAAGAACAAAGATGATCTAGAAGAAATTAAAAAAGTCGGCCTTGAAGTTAAGGCCCTCTGTGCTGACTTTCCTGTTTACTAAAAAATCTCTCGCAGGCCTTATCTAGAGCCTGCGAGAAAAAAGTTTAGCGAACCTTTTATCTCCGCGCTTTTTGGATCGAACAATCCCACAACCAAGAATAGAACCGTCATCAAAAATAAAGTCCCCTCTAAGGCGAATAAAACTCGCTCGATCTGCATTCTCATCGCGAATAGCCAGCCACTTAGGACGCTGCCTACCTGAGGTGAGCTCTTTAAGCTCATGAATCCAGCCGCCATTGTTAATGTAGATATTTGCACCTGAGGTGTAAATTAATCCATAGCGATCAACGACTCCATCTTTTCGTCGCTCATAAGCAAATTCATGCTCCATAATGTTCATGGCCGGATCAAAGGAAACAAGCCCGTTAAAAGCGGCTTCAGAGTTTGCAGCATGAAGAATAACAAGTTTCGAGCTGCCTTTATAAATGGCTAAACTTACTGCTAAAGATCTTCCCTTTTCTTGAAAGGTCTTTAAGGCGGAAACAAACGAAAAGGCAGAAGTCTCCGGATCATAGCTTATTAAACCGACTCCACCATGGGCGATATAGAATTTATTGTCCATTGCAACTAGCGAGTGAGGAAAATCTTTTGGGGAGAGACCCGATCGATACTGCTGCTCAGAAGTTTTCAAGCCTCGCTGTGAAAAGGAGTAGAGCTTTGCTCCCGAAAGAAGCCAAAGCTCGTCTTTATAAATGATAAAATCCCTAACCCGCGCGAGCTCTCCCCTCAATTTAACAACGGTTTTCGGAGATCTCCAAAGAAGAATGGGTTCATTCTGAAAGAGAACTTTTTGAACCGAGTGCAGCCCATCAACTCCTTTAAAGAAGAGAGGGTCCTGAATTTTAAAGTAACCAGATGACCTTCCCGGCCACACCATGTCGGAGCAATGCTCTGCTTCCAATACAGATCGATCTAGCGCAAAGGTCATATTTATTGAAAAAAGTAAGGAAGATATAAATATTATTGATTTCACAGGCACTCCGTTGCGTGTTTTTCTTATTGTGACGAATATAAAAGGGAATGAAAAGAGTTTGAAGGCGAATGCTAGACATTGCGAGTTCGCCTCAATTACGGTAAAAATGACAGAACAAAAGGCTAAGATATGCACTGCCCAACATGCCATGCACAAGACACAAAAGTTATTGAAACAAGGATTCTACAAAACGGAATGGCAGTCCGACGTCGGCGTCGCTGTGAGGATTGTGATAAGCGTTTCACCACCTACGAAAATGTAAATATTCAGCTACCCGCTGTTGTTAAAGCTGATGGTCGAAGAGAAAATTTTAACCGAGAAAAAATGGTCAAAGGTCTTTCTAAAGCTTGTCAAAAAAGACCTATTTCTACAGATCAAATTCACGCACTCATCGATAGCCTAGAAAAAAAGCTATCTGAACTTTCACTTAAGGAAGTGGCGGCTGATTTTATTGGTAACTTCGTCATGGAAGAGCTCTACCGAATGGACTCTGTATCTTATGTGCGGTTTGCTAGCTTCTATTGGGAGTTTGATAATATATCCGATTTTATTACTAATTTAGAAAACATCCACAAAGGTCCTATCATCAATAGAGACCACTTATACAAAAAAGGCCCGTTGAGTGAGCAAGACACAAACCAATAAAACTCCAGGTCGAGAATTTGCTTTAAAGTTTCTATTCCAGCTTTTCCTAAAAGAAAATCTTCAACTTAAAGACCGCTACCTTGCGGGCTCAGTTGACCCTGGTGAACTTGATGTTTCTCTAGCGGAGTTCAAAGAAAGTTATGTGGCACCCGATGACGAACACCCTAATAATAGTATCGACGACGGCTCTTATTTCTTCGCCTGCCAGCTCATTAAAGGTGTCGCAAAAAATATGGCCACTCACGAAGAACTTCTCAAGAAGCAAACAAAGAGAGAGTCCTTAGAGGCGATCGAAAAAATAGAGCGATCTATTCTTCTTATCGGTGTGCAAGAACTTCTGCATCACGATACACCTTATCAGGTCATTATTAACGAACTTATCAATCTTGCTAAAAAATACGGTGGTGCTGATTCAGGCCGGTTCATCAATGGAGTTCTCGACGGTGTCAGAGTCAAAGAAAAGTAAAACCGTTCTGACAAGCCAAGAGCAATTGTTCGAACTCATCTCTCCCAACACCCTTGGGTGCTTATGGGTCGGAGGTAAGCCACTAGAGAGCAAGGAAAAGCCATTTCAATGGTTTGATTATATCTTCAACGGCAGCCTCGAAAATCATCTCTATCAAGGCAGCTCGGGTCCGAAGTCTTTTTTTTCGACTCCTCAATTTGGAGGACTCTTCTTTTTAGGTCACATTGAGCAGAGTTATCCGAATGCGGACAAGGCTTATGAAGAACTCTTGAGTCTTATGAAAAGCCCCACAGAGACAAAGGAAATACTGTTAATAAGCAGCGTGCCCCAAATATTTAGTGCTCAGTTTTTTAATAAGAAAAAAGAATACGACTTCGTGAATTTGCTCTACTAGGCTAAACCTACGACGTAGGTGACCCAAGATTCGCAGTTCTCTTCAGAGTCAGACTGGAAGAACTCACCGTCCCCATCGCCATCTTCGTCCTCACCTTCCCAGTAAGTTAGAACTTTGGAAAAACCCGCTTCCTCTAAGAGCTCTTTGATCTCACGTACAGTCCAGTGACGCCAATCATAGGAGAACACTTTTTCATACTTGATTCCATCTTTTTTGAAGTGAATATAGTACTGACACTCATTATTGAGAGGATTATAAAAGTCACAATCCCAGAAGTAGCTATGCTTGTCGAACTCAGTTTCTTCTTCAAGAGCATCGGTACACTCAGTGCCTCCAAAAATATCGAGAAAAAAGATGCCTTCTTTGTTTAAAGACTTCCTCGCCCGCTTAAAGTACTTCAAAAGCTCTTGTCTCTTTTTAAAGATAAAGTAGCTGAAATTGAAGGCCACTGTAATATCAGAAGAGAAGTCTGCTTTTTCGAGAACATTGCCCATAACATAGGTCATTCTGCTGGATTCTTCTTTGTTAAGTTTAACGTAATGGTTTTCTTTCCCATACTTAACGGGCTCGGGATCGAGATCAACGGCCCAAGCCTTTCTCTCCTTCCCTCTTTTGACCCAATCACAGGCCATAGCACCAGTACCACCGAAATCTTCTCTGAGAGTTTGAGCCTTCTTTCCACGTAGCTTTTTATATTCTTCCTCAATAAACTCGATGTCGGCTAAATGATTTTGAACCGAAGTTTCATAGAGCTTGTATTTGTGGTTAACGGAAAGTTCGCTTGATCCTCTTGCCATAAGAGTCCTCCATCAGATTACTATTTCAATGGGAAAAATGTAGCATAACCACTCATCATTTCCCACGAGTTTCTCTAACTCAAAAGCAGGGATAGTATCTTTTAGAACTCTCTCTTTTTGACGATCTGACTCACTTGTAGTCCTGATAAGACTTTACCTCTTGGATATCTCCACCGTAAGTAGAGTTGCACCTGGCCTTAACTTCAAACCTCTTATCATTAGTAATATAGACTGAACGCGCTAATGCGATAAACTCTTCATCAAAAGCTTTTTGTCTCTCCTTCTCACGAATATCATCCTCGATCTCCCACAGATCGGTATTTATTTTTTCCAACTCAGCTAGGAAGGGTTCAATTCCTACAAGTTTGAGATCGCTTAAGAGTTCACTGAGAATCGAGAACTCTTTCTCAACAAAAGTAAGTTTAGAGGGATCTTGAATTTTTTTCTTTTTAATTTTGAGAATTGTTATCTTATCGACCAACTCACCAACGCTAACACTGATTTTCACTGACACCTAAAAACTCCTCAACTTCTATTCTTTGATATTTAAAACTGATGACTTCAAATTCTCTCTCACCTTTTGGAGTAGACACTGAAACCTGATCTCCTACAATTTTTCCAATCAAGGCATTAGCTATAGGTGAGCGCCAACTGATCCTCTTTAATTTCGTATCGAACTCATCGACTCCGACGATCTGATAGACAGATGGTTTTTCGTCACCCTCTAGAGCAAGTATGCAAACGGTTGCCCCAAACTTTATACTTTCAGATGTCTGCTTTTCTGGGTCAACAACTTGTGCCGACTCTATTCTCTTAGAAAGAAAACGCACCCTTCTATCAATTTCTCTTAGTCTCTTCTTGCCATAAATATAATCAGCATTTTCTGAGCGATCACCCAATGAAGCCGCCCAGCTAACGAGAGCTGTGATCTTAGGACGCTCGCTTTTTTTTAAGAAGGAATACTCATCTTGCAGGCGCTTGAACCCGAGAGGAGTAATATAATTAATCATTATCCAGTTTTTTTAAAATATTCTCACAGCCTTCAACCACCATATCCAGAACAAGCTCGAAGCCATCTTCTTCGCCGAAGTAAGGATCTGGAACGTCTTTTTGAGTAAAACTGGGAGTGAAGTCGCTCATCAAAACGATTTTTTCTAGATGCTCGCGCTTAAGAGCAATCGCCTTGCAGTCATCATAATTACTTTGGTCCATCACAACGATAAAATCAAATTCTTCAAAGTCGGACCGAGTGAATTGACGCCCCTTAGACTCAAGAGAAAAACCTCTCTTCGCCGCGGCGGCTTTCATCCTCTTATCAGGCTTGTGGCCGACGTGAAGATTGCTGGTTCCAGCAGAGTCTACGCTTAAGCTCTCACTCAAGCCCTTACTGGTTATCAAGGATTGAAAGACCCCGTGGGCTGCGGGACTTCGACAAATATTTCCTAAACAAACAAAAAGTACTTTTTTCATAATTACAGGCCTTTTTAGACGACTACAATGGTATGTGATAAATATCTATCGACTATTGTATCAAAAAAGGGAGAAGTTGTGGCGGTAAGAGAAGTATTAAGAATGGGAAACCCAACACTACGAGTCAAAGCTCAGCCAGTTTCTCTAGAAGAGCTTAAGAGTGCAGAGTTTAAGCAGCTCATTCAGGATATGTTCGAGACCATGGAGGAAGAAGACGGCATCGGTATCGCCGCTCCTCAAATCGGCGTCAGTAAGCAAGTGGCCATTGTTGGTATCCCTAGTGAAAACCCTCGATACCCAGAGTTGGAAAATAGTGAAGAGACTGAAGGAGAGGATGAAGATGGAAATGGCTTCTCCATTATGGTGGTCGTTAACCCTAAGATTACGATAACTGACCCAGAGCTTTCCGGCGTTTGGGAGGGGTGCTTGAGCGTTCCAGGTTTAAGAGGTTACGTTGAGAGACCACGGGCCATAAAGGTTGACTATACCGACCTAGAGGGAAAGACCCAAACTATTAATGTTGATGGGTTTGCTGCCACCGTTTTTCAGCATGAGCTTGATCATCTCGACGGTGTTCTCTATGTGGATAGAATTACTGACAAAACAAAACTCTCTTACATAGAGGAGTACATTGAGTTCATCGACGATGAGAGTGAAGAATACGAAGAAAGTAGCGAAAGTGGTGACAACGGCGAAGGCCAATAGAGACAAAAGATAATGAAGAGCTTTGCCTTAACTCCTATCGGCCACATTGAAACGCCCTTTACTCAGAAGCTAGGAATCCCACGCCAACCGGGACTTGCCCCAAGTATCAAAGGAAAAGTCATCCTTAATAAGGAGTTCGCTCGAGAAGATACTCTAAGAGAAATCAGCAGCTTCTCCCACCTCTGGCTCTTTTATTGGTGTCATAAAAGTGATTCTTGGCGGGAGACCATCCGCCCTCCTCGCTTAGGAGGTAAAAAGAAAATCGGCGTCTTTGCCACCAGATCTCCCCACAGACCAAACCCGATTGGACTCTCAGTAGTTAAGCTCGACAAAGTTGATGCTGACAATAACCTTCATATTTCTGGGCTAGACATCTTAGACGGAACCCCCCTCTTCGATATTAAGCCCTACCTTCCAATGTGGGACTCATTGGAGCATGCGAATAATGGCTGGATAGATCAGACGAAAAGTCTTGAGCCCATGATTGTCTGCTTTAATCTTATTACTCCAGAGCAGATGATGGACCTAGGAGAAGAAAGGAAGAAAGCCTTAGAGGAGACCCTCTGTTGGGACCCAAGACCCGCCTACACTAAAGATGAAAATCGAGCCTTTATTCATCAAGTATACGACCTCGAAGTCACTTGGAAATGGACTGCTGAAAAAATAGTCGTGCTCTCCCTAAATAGAGCCTAAGCTCCCGATATTAATAACCTTACTCTTATTTTATTAGGATGCTTTTTCTTTTAGAGAAAACTAAATTTATATGGCCTTGAACCGATAAGTCCCTAGTGAGGTTTAGGGTTTGAAAAGTCATTATAATAGAAAATTTAACCAGATTTTTATGGTGCTTTTTGCTCTTTCTGTGGGACATCTCTCTTATACTTTGTACCGAAAGTCTCAGCACCTTTCTTTTTGGGGGCCCGCCAAAAACCTTAAAAGCTTCCCGTCAAATACCCGAATGCCTAGTTCTCATACAGAATTCAATCAAGACGCAATCGATAATCTCAAAGACTACTTCAATTTCTCAACTTTCAAAAAGTATGTTCAGTATGACTTAGGCTTAAGCTTTACGAGCAACGTCGCCTCTTTGAAGGAGCAAAGCCAATGGAAGCCTCTCTTTCATCGCTCTTTGGAGAAAACATTGAGCCCAAAGTACGACAAGGCCGAAAACTTCGAAAGCATTTTTTTAACGGCCTTTAACGACAGTCTCCTCAATGACTTTACAACCAATTTTTTAGAGGAATTGAGTCTGCGTAAAATTAAGACCGGACAATTTCAAGTAGATATTACCTTTAAACCTAAGCTCACCCCCCAATTTAGCTACAATAGCGAAATTTCAAGTAATCAACTTATCCACTGGGGACTCACTAATAACTTCCAAAAAAACCTAAGGGAAAAGAAAAAAGAAGAGCAAATGGGCTTACCCCAACATATCTTAACGACTCAATTACCTAATACCAGCCCTGCCTACCAGTACAAGGGCGGCATCATAACGATCTGGTTTGAAGTTAGCGAGGATCAAAAAACCTCTGGATTCATCAGGTTTAGAAAGTATTTTACGGCGCCGCATATTTCCAGCCTAGAGCCCTACATTAAGCAAAAAGACTTCAGACTTACGATGATTCATTTTAAGGACGAGGCCAATGCGAACGAGCTCTTCGTCACCTCCGACTTTTATCAAAGTTACTCTCTAGATAAACCGCGCCCAAAGGCCGAAAGATTAGAGTTGCATTTCGGTAAGCTCTTGCCAAATAACTTAAGCCAAAAGAACTTGGGGAGCAGGGAACTTGCGTCCCTATCCCCTTTAAACAAAAGCGCGCAAGCAAAAGAGAGATCTCTCGATCTTGGAAGTCTCAACCTGCATGGGGTGGCCAACTATGACGGAACAGATCATCATTTCACCAGCAAAATTGAAAGCCTCGTTTTTGACTTTGAAAAAGGCAACTTTCATCAAAATAGCCGTATTAGAACGACCTTTAGGGATACCAAACTAAAAGGTCATCGAAGAGGTGCTCTTAAGCACAAGGTCGCGGAGAAAATCCTCAATGAGCATGGTCTAAGTCTCATTCAAAAGTTTAGACTTGATACCCTTAACCCTCGCTTTAAAGGGGCAAAGGGTAGCCAGCAATGAAAGCGCTTCTCATCATAGGCCTGGTTGCATGCGCTTTTACTTCGTGGGCACAAAGCTTTCCTATTCGAGATAGAATCCTTACTCAAAAGCTTTTCCTTGAAAGCTACGAAGACCTCCACTCTGATGCCATTGAAAAAGACGATAAATCCTTCCTGAGAAAGCTTGAAAAGAAGGTAAATTACAGCGCAGAGATTGCCCCAGCTCTCTCTCTTTTTGATAAGCATCTACCTAAGCCTCTCTTTAAAGCTCTTCTTCATTGGCGCTATATGCAGCCAGACCAGCAGAGGTTTGAAAAGGTTCTGTCTTTTGCGCTCTTTCAAAAAATTCTCGTTTTAAGGGATCATGCTGACTCTCCGTACAATATTAAAAGAAAGGCGGCCATCAAAGAACTACAAAAGGTTTCGGAACACGCCAGCCTAAGAACAGATAACCTCTACCAAGAGTACTTCCCTCTTGTTCTGCAAAAAGCGAAAATCATGGCGAATATAAAGGACAACGCGCTTTTCCTTGAGGCCTTAGGTGCCACTAAACTTTTCACTTATTCTATTGGTACCCAAAAGAGCATTACTCCCTATCTTCTTTCTCAATTAGGTTTTATCCCCGGAAATAAAGTTGTGCTTGTTTCTCAAAATGAAGTGGATACAGAAAGAATCAACTGGGTTCAAAAAAAGAGCATCGCCAACACTGGAAAACTTGATTTCTCGCTTGAGCATCTCAATATGCCCAAGCGCTTTATTTCCAAAGGCAACCCTATGTTTAAAAAGGACCCTATTTTCATCAAAATAAAAGATATGATCAAGCAGTCTAAAGAGTCTGTCTTTATCGACATCTTTCTTTTGGGGGGAACTCTAGGAGCAACTTTAAGCAAGTACCTTATCGATCAAACTAAAGAAAAGATCAAGACCAATCCTAACTTCAAGGTCCTTATCCTGCACGACTTCGCCTCTCATAAGAACCTTATGTCTGAGATGCGCCCTATTTTTGATTATATTAAAAACCGAATCTCTAATGAAAAAGAGCTCAAAAACAACCTCTTCCTTTTACAGGCCAATATTCAACGCCATCCTTCCGGCTCACCCTTTGGACTTGGCTATCAACCCAAAGCATCTACTCGCTTTCTAAAGAACCTTGAAGAGAACCCCAATCACTTTCAATCAAAATTCGACCACTCGAAGGTTATCGTTATAGATGGAAATACCCAGCAGCCTGCTGCCTACTTTGGTTCTAAAAACTGGAGTGATAGTGCCGGAGCCTTTTTCTACGATGACTCCATTTACATTGAAGGCCCTGCAGCAGCTCTTGTTCAAGCCGCTTTCTATCGCGATATTAAAGCAGCACTAACTGTTGATAAGGAAGAACTCAAATGGTTCTTCTACAAGGACGAGGGCTTTAGTAATGAGCTCTACTTGGCAAAAAAAGACGAAATCCTTAAGGACTTTGAGGTCACGACAGACACCATTGCTTTTCAAGGCTCAAGCATTGTTCGCTTAGCAGAGACTGATATTGACTCAAAAATAGTAAATACACGCCAGTTACTGGTGGACATGATTATTAAAGCCCAAAAAACTATCTACATGGAGCAACAATATTTTTACGATAAGTACGTCGTCGATGCGCTGATTAAGAAGAAGATAGAAAAACCTAAAGTAGATATCAAGGTCATCCTCGATCCTAATCAAAACCTAGAACTTGGCGGTCTGCCTAATACGATATTCTTGGATGAGCTCATAGACTCCGGCATTCTCGTCAGAGCGCGAAAGGCAAAGAAGGTGTTACTGAAGTCCAATGTCACAGGTAAACTAATTGTTCCTCTTAATCACAGAAAAATAATCGCCATCGACTCCAAAGTATTTCTAGGAGGAAGCTCTGATATTACCCCCAACTCACTTCAAGGTAGTTCAAGAGAGTTTGGGGCACAGGTTTTTAGTAGAAAGATTGCTAAAAGTTTTGAGCGCCGCTTTATTCAAGACTGGAATAATCCCGATAAGGTTCTTATTATGGATATTGAAAACTTCAGGGCAAAACTTGATGGAAAAACTCTCAGTAAAGAAAATTCTAATTTGATCAATAAGATTCTGTCACTACTTCTGCGCTCAAAGGATCAGCTTGAAGGAAGACCTTAGTCTGTCGCGCAACCGGGGTCTCCCCCCTGTAACTTAAAAGCTTCTTGTTTCTTTGCCTTTTCCACTATCTTCTTTTCAAGATCTTCGGCAGTATCGCAACTCTCGTCTTTTTTTTGTTTTTCAAGATCACTGAAGTCATCGCTACTGCTCATGGAGTTGCCTGAAACAGGAGCTACGGCGCTACTTTTGCTCTTGGCTTCTTTATTACAGCCTAGCAAACACGCCCCCAAAACAAGAGATAGAAAAGTAAAAAGAAAGATGGATTTCAACTTCATGAGAACCTCAAGATTTAGAATAATTCGCTATAGGTAGCTTCATCATAAAACGATAGATAAAACGAGGCAAGTGACTCAGAATATGAATGACGACGGCCATTTGCCATGGAAAAATGTAGAGCACTCTTTTATTTTCAATAGCCTTTTTAATAAGACTTGCCCCCTTATGAGAACTCATAAGAAAGGGCATGGAATGGTCGTTCTTCTTAGTTAAGGGAGTGTCTATAAAGCCCGGACAAATCGTCGTCACATCGATCCCCTTATCTGGGAGATCGAGAGCATAGCTCTCACATAACTTAATAACGGCGGACTTAGAAGCCGAATAAGCCGACGCTCCGGGCAAGCCAACCATTCCAGCCACAGAGGCTATCGCAACAAGATGGCCACTTCTCTGTTGCTCAAAATAATTAAGAGCAGGGGCAAATGTATTAATGACCCCTAAAACGTTGGTCTTTAAAATATTACGAGAAGCTTTCATATCGGGCCACTTGCTCTTTGATCCATGACTGATGCCGGCATTGGCGACAATGAGATCCAGTCCGTTCTTGGCAAAGTTCTCTACTGCCGTCTCCATTGCTTTTTCATCGGTGACGTCGACTTCGTAGAGCTCAAGGTCACTGAACTTATCTCTAAAAGCCTGATCGACCTTAGAGAGATCCCGTCCTGTTATGGCGACTCGATGACCTTCTAGCAGGAAAAGCTCCGCAAGCTTATTTCCAATCCCTGTAGTTGCGCCGGTGATAAAAATACTTTTCTTGAGCGAGATCATGAGGGGCAGCAGCCTTTCTTCTTTTTCGAGGCAAGAAGAGGAGCAACTTTTTCTTTATAGATACCTTTGGCCATAAGAACGGCAAAAAAGGCCGCCAAAATCATTTCCCACCAGCCAGAGTGAGAGTGGGCATGAGCCTCAATTTTAAAGATCTTGGACCATCCATAGGTCTCATAGAGAGCATCGACGACAAAACTTAAGCCAAATGAAACTAAAGCAATCGCCATTATATTAATTATGATGCCCTTTTTACCGAGGTACTTATGAAGAACGGCAATATTAGTGAAGTTAGTAGCAGGGCCCACCAGCAAGAAGATCAGGGCCGTCCCAGGAGACATCCCTTTCATCATCATTGACGCTGCAATAGGAGTCGAGGCCGAAGCGCAGATGTAGAAGGGAATCCCAAAAAGGAGAACGACTAATTTACTGGCCCAAGCTGGAGCTTGCGTGAAGATGTCCTCAGGCAAAGCAAAATTCATTAGCGCCCCAAGAGCAAGTCCAATAAAAAGCCAAGCTGCTAGATCATCGGCCAAGTTAACAAAAGCATACCTTAGTACTCTTTTTACCCGGGCCGTAAGGCTGACATCAGCTTTAGCGATAGAGTCGCAACTACCGACGCCCTTATTAGATTTGGAACAGCCAGAAACTTCCTGGCCTGGACTTGAGAAGTCCCTCAAATCATTTTCTTTGTTAAAGAGCATCTGACCAAAGCCTGCCAGAGTGGCCGTTAAAAAGGCAGCAAGTGGCCGAAAGATCGTCATTGGCAGATCCATCACCCCATAGGTCATCATAATGGAGTCGACACCCGACTCTGGGGTCGATATAAGAAAGGCTGAGGTAGCCGGAGTAGAAGCCCCCTCCTTTTTAAGAGTAACTGCTGTCGGAATAACGCTACACGAACAAAGAGGAAGCGGTATGCCAAAAAGCGAGGCCTTTATCACCGAGCTAGCTCCTGCGCCCCCAAGGTGCTTTTTTATGAAGTCTAAATTGATAAATTCGTGAATGATGCCGCCCGCGACAAGCCCCATCACCAAATAAGGAGCTGTGAGCACCAAGTAATCCCAAAAGGCTTGAAAATATTGAACAATTATCATTTAGATATCCTTTTTTAAGAACACTTCCCTACTCCTAAATACGAGCGCAAATGAGGAAAGTGACCTCAACCCCCATCCTACCTCAAACCCAAAAGAATAGGAATGCTCCCAAGCCTATCTAAGCGATGGAAACTCTTACCCAGACCCATGATTTTCTCTTGACGACAATGCCCCATCTCCCTATACTCCATCTTATCGAATTTTTTGCGGGGGCGTAGTTGAGTTGGTTACAACGTCGCCCTGTCACGGCGAAGGTCGCGAGTTCGAGTCTCGTCGCTCCCGCCATTAATTTGATAAAAAAAAGCCCCGTTCTTACGGGGCTTTTTTTTATTCAATTTTAGGCAGGATCAACAAGCCTGTATTAGTGATCACATGAATGTCGCGAGTTTGCCCCCTCGAAAAAATATGGCACAGGCCATGTTTTTATTCCTTGGAAAAGTCCGATAACACCAAATTTCATAGAACCGAGTTCGAGGTTGCGTCGCCTTTGAACGAGCAACTTTACTTTTTTGGATAAGTCTACTGGTACTTCATCCATAAAAGATTATTAGGCAAAAAATAAGGTGCTAGAAACTAGCACCTTATGATCGATGTCTATATTTTAGTGACACTTCTTAACAACTGCAATCGCTTCACTGAGGCTGTCGACTTCATATGAACGAGATCCATCGACAATGGCCTGCACACATTCACCCGTGCCAAAAGAACCTCCAGTACACGCTTGTACCAATTGCTTAACTTCCGATAACGAGTCCACTTCATAAGCCTTTATATTAGTCATAGCTGCTTTGATACACTTTCCTGTGCTGAGGCTTGCTTCAGATCTTGTCTCAGATTGAGTACAAGAGCTTACAAGTGAAGTGATCTCATTAAGAGAATCCATTTCATAGGCTTTCAGATGAGTCTTACTCTCTTTCACACAACTCTCAACACCTGCGTTACCGGCCGCACAAGCGCTAACGATTTGAAGAGTCTCTTGAAGAGAGTCATGCTCATAGGGTTTAAGAGGTTTCTTAGCTTCAGTAATACAGCCACCAACATTTGGGTTTGTGGGAGCTGCCGCACAAGCACTTACAATCATAAGAACCTCTGATCTACGATCAATTTCGTAGCTCCTTACGCCTTGGACACTCGACTGAACGCATTTCGCCATTCCTGGTCCGCCTTGATTGCAGGCGAGAACTATTTCTTCAAGCTCATTACGACTGTCAAACTCATAACTAGGAAGAGGCTTCTTCACTTCTTCTGCACAACTTGTTGTGGCACCTAATCCACCAGAGCAAACAAGATTTTCTAAAATGGTTTGATCAGTTGCGCGTTCCACTTTTCCATCGGCACATGTTACGAGCCAAAGATCTTGTGAGCGCCTGACCATATTTGTGGCCTCAGTAATATCAGCAGAAATATTCAGGGAAAGAAGTAGTGTAGTGACCAGTAATAGTCTTGATTTCAAAATGTGCTCCTCTTCAGTTTGGCGTAAAGCCTTCTTCGATCTTCTTAGTAGCACTGCTATGTTTAGTTGAGAAGAGATTGTGTAGAGACTATAGGATTGAAGCAAGAGTAGTAACCTGTTGGCTTGCTGGTTAAAATAGAACAAGTTCTACACCTCTAAGAATATTCGTCTCTTAGAGGTCCAATTGGAAAAAATTGGTTGAAATCAGCTTAAGTGACTTCATTTAAGTCGTTTTGCTCCGTATATTTGTCCTCTTGATTCTTGTTTTTGGGAACGAGAACCGCATAGCCAAAGATAAGGGCCGCGGGAATAACAATGTACTTGGCTGCCATTGGGACCTCTGCAAAGGCAGATGCAAGGGGTTTGTTCATTCCCAGTAACAACCCAAGGCCCTTGAAAGCAGTGTGAAAGACAATACAGGAAATCAAACCTCTTCTTTCGTACATAACGGCGAAAAAAAGTCCGGCTGCAAGAGTATGGCGCTTTTTGAACATTCAAAACTGGATGATAGCAAAGAGAATACTAGAGACTATGGAGAGGATAAAACTACTGGCACCTAAACCAGAATACTAAAGCACAAAGAAGATGAGCTTCTCCACTTGTTCTCTAGAAAAATTATAAAATTTAGTATAAATTTCTATTGATTTAATTATCTAATTATCCCTGCTTTAAGTTTAGCTCAAGGAGCCTTTTTGAAATACTTAGACTTAATCCTTTTTTCAATAGTATTCCTAATCACCAGCTGTGCGACTTCGCTCAAAGTCCTTGAGTCCGATTTTCAAAAACTCACGACGACAAAAACAGGAGTGCTACTTACGCTAAATCTAGAGACCAACGGGCGAGTACGCAAAGACAAGGAATGCTATCTCACCATTGATGATGGTAAAGAAAAGTTCGAGTTGTTGATTAAAAGAGGACTTGGGGATTACGCCCTGCCGATGCTAAGTACAACTGATGTCACTGAAATAACAAAAATCTCTTGTGGTCCCTTTTACTTCTACAATTTGAAGGATCAGGGAGCAACTTTCAGGATAAGAGACCAAAAAATTAAATACATCGGCTTCATTAATTTCAATTTTCAAGACAAAGGTAACCTTGAATGGGGCCACGCTCTTACTAATAAAAGTCAACTTCGTGATAGGGCCGAGTCAATGGGAATTGATAAGGATTTTCTCGAAATCGACCTTTTAAAGCTTTAAGGGCGCACCTATTCACTTTTTAAAGAATCTCAACACGAGAGCTCAAAACGGAAGGTCCTGCCCTACTGCTTCCATCAACGCTAACCCCGCCGACAAGGTCACGTGACTGACTCCAAATCGCTCCGTTCTTATCCTGACAAGAGAAACGAACCCATCCCCTAAAGCCGATCTCCCAACCATTGAGACTTGGGTAAGAACGCTCCCAAGAAAGGTTCTCGACAGAGGAGCCTATTAAGAAGCGGCCCTTTTTACACCTTAGTTTCTTAACGACCCTTGAGGTCAGCTCGACTTGTAAATTCTTCCAACTCCACCAAAACTGACCAAAGCCCAAAGGGCCCTCTTTGATCGCCATGAGCTTCATTTCAGAGCCTAAGAATTTATTCGTGACTTCATGAAAGTCCTTGGTAACAAATCGGCCGATGGCATTACCAAGACTATTTAGGTAGTTATGATCTCTCACCTTTTGCTGATGACCAAGCTCGTGAAGAACAAGTGAGATCACTTGGGAATAGCTTATTTCGGCTAAAGCTGTGCTTGCATTGTAGAGATGATCGCTATTGATAAAAATAGGAAGAAATTCTTTTCTACCTGTTTTGGCCGTTCTCACTGCAACATCATCTTCTCCCAAAAAGAAGCGAGGGTATTGTCTTCCAGAGAGAAAGAGAAACTTAATTGAATCCTTTGGCCAGATTGCTAATGAATCCCTTATGGAAGCCAAAGTCTTTTTATCTTCCGTATTAATGGCACAGCCCAGACCATCAAGGCACCGGGAAATGTACTTCTCCATGCTAGAAAAAGCCGTTAAAAACTGAAGTTCCACAAGCCCACCACCATTGCCAATAATATCTCCCCCCCTAATAATCTTGAAGACCTCATTGCTGTTGACTTCGTCGATGGAGATTTCGCCACTTAAAAGAGAGTCTGCCTGCTCTTGTAAGGAGGCGCTCTTGCCAAAAACAAGAGAAGAGAGAAAAAATAGAGCTAATGATACGTACTTTATATTCATAAAACCTTCTACTGGTAGTTCAATTTCTTGGTTAACGAAAAATACTGCATATTGAGTTGATAAACCTCTTGATCCACTGAAGTCTCATTAGCATCAAGAGAGAATTCATTATTAAATTCTTGTATAAATGAATAGAGATATTCACGCGCCTCAATGACTCTCTCCTTAGAGATCCTTTGGGTGAGTCCTTGAAACTGGCGCTCCTCTACATTTTGGTCATGGATGGCATCAATCGCCTTTTCAAGAAAGGACTGATGAATTTTCTTAATGGCCTGAGCTGGAACATCTTTCTGTGTTCTTAAGGCGAGCTCCCTTACTTTAAGCTGCCTTTTCTTGTCTCTTTCTAAGATCCCTAGTGATTCCATCGTGGAGAGAGCGTAAGAGACCTGTGAAGGAGTGACCTTTTTTCTTAGCCTCTTACAAACCCATTCCGAATCCTCTATAAAACCGGGAATCGCCACCAGGTTTTTGATAGCGATGAAGTACCAATCACTCATTGAGCGAAACTCTGCAAGGGTTAAGGTATGGGTTGCGTCTCTATGGCTATCTTTTTCAAGGGCCTCGATAATGTTAGTAGGGTCTGTGCCTTTCTTGAGCGCCTTTTTAAGACGCACTAAATTCACAAAATATTTACGCTCTTTTTCTTCAAGCTTGAGGTCGTCACACAAAGCCTCAATCATCTCCATTGAGGGAAATCTATCGCCCTTTAAGACCATCGTTAAACTGGAAGGAGACTTATAACCCAAACGTTGAGCCCATTTTTGTAGGTTCAATCCTTTTTGATTGTGAAGACCATTGGGAAAGGCGCATGCAGTGAGAAACTCTCTATAGCAAGAGAACTCGAAAGCGCTGGGTCTTAATAATGTAGGGTCATTACTATTCATAAGTAAGAAAGGGGCCTTTGGGCCCCTTCGATCAATAAGTCTTAGTTACAGCTTGGAACTCTGAAAGTTTTTGTGAAAAGTGGTCTTCGGCTTGAAGATCTATCAAAATCGTCTCCATTCGGTCCACCATTGACACGACGGTATACAGGAATTTGGTACTCAGTAGCGATTGAAAAATCTACGTCTTCATAGCGAGTACAAACTGTGTTGCTATCGCCACGATCTTGCCATCTTGTACAACGAGTTTCAGTACCTTGAAGGTCTCTGTAAACAAAGAGTCTTCTTTCGGAAACACATCTGTTTGAGTCTCCACCACCATAGCGATCACACTTCTTTACTCTCTTTAGTGAGCGAAGTTTTGATCCTTCAACGCAAGTTTTATTAACTCTAAGAAACCAGTTTGAAAATTGAAGTTGTGGCATTCTAAAGATAACTGAGTTCGTGCGACCTAGAGTTCTCCAAGAATCGTTGATATCTGCTCTTGATGCGTTAACGGCAGAGCCAATTAAGAGTGCGAATAAAATAGTCATTGATTTCATCATTCTTCCTTTCGTAAGAGTTTTCGTTAAAGCCAATATTCAAAACTTGGCTTTGATTGAAAATGAAAATTCACAGGAAAGGTAAGTTCTTTTTCACAAAGTGTGAAGTAGCGAAGCATCATGAGAACGCTTTGCCCGATAGAGTAAGGTGTTTAAAAGCGGATGAGACGGCCTCTCCCCTCGATATAACATGCTTTGACATGTTAAAAAGTTAAGAGCTTTTCTTCTAAGAAGGTATTTGAAAGCAAGCTTAAGATTATAACCAGCAGCAGCAATCACCGAAACACCGGATGAGTATTCTCTTATGCCATACTCTAGCATGTAGTGACCTTGCTTAAGTTTGTCAGGCAAAGTTTATTTAAGAGCAATACATACCGAAGGCATCCTGCTGCTAAAGCGTAGGGTCCAGCCCAGAGAGAGAAGCTCGGCCTTTAGTGTAATAATTTCAGAAAAAGTTATGCAGAAAAACCTCATGATATAAGCTCCCCTCACTTACAAACGGAGCATGAAATGAAACCTATTCTTATACTCATCTGCCTGTTCACATCATTGAACATATTTGCTGTAGACTTAGAGGGAACGACACTCATTTTTCACGAAAGAATGCTAGAGAGAGCACCTACCTACTTTAGTGACGCTCAAATCAGCTTACTTGAGGAAGTACCTGAACAAATTCAACAGTTAGCCGCTGCCAACCATTTTGATCTTATTAACTTTGCGATATCACTTGATCTTTTTTCAAAAGGTTTTGAGTATCGCCTAAACGATGAAGTCTACGAAGTGGTCAATGCTGAAGGTCAGCCTATTGCCTACACCTTCTCAATCACGATTATGAAGAATGGACAAATCTCTAGCATCGGAATGTACGAGGCCCAAAGAAGAGTTGATGGAGTTTTTTACATAAGCAGAGAGCCTGTTTATTACTAGTTAAATGACCACCAGAGGTGCCAAGCACCCCTGGTTTTCTTGGGCTTTATAAATTTTTCACAGCCTCAGTAAATCCTAAAGTAATTATTGTAATTAATAAGCCAAATATAGAGAGTCTACTGACGCTCCGTCCTACTACTGATTTAGGAGTGTGATTCGTCACCAACCAGTCCACGAACCACTTTGATTCTTCAATGGGTTACTTTTTGAAGTAAGGCCGTATATATTGCCCATCAAGTTCAATAACGAACAAAAATAGCTGATAACAACACCAAGAAGGATAAAGTCTATACCCTGTGTGTTCAATTATTTAGCAATGAACAAATTAAGGAAACTCAATCATGAAAAATATCTTCTTTTTCCTGTTTTTGATAAATTTATATACCGTTAATTCCTCTGCTCTCGATCGCTTCGTAGGTAACGGTGGTATTGGTATAGAATGCCAAAATACGTTAGGTAATAAAGACATTCAACTACTGGATTACTTTGATGGCGATATCTTCAGGAGCCATTTGTGGGATGAGTTTTTCTACCAAGAAGATTTAGATGTCTCTTTTCAGGTTTTAATTGAACGACTCATGGTTCTCGACCCCACGCGGGCGAGGTTAATTGAACTTGAGTATAAGAATTTCTTCAGCAACACTCTCTTTATAGATGATGTCATATTAAGCGACACAAACGATGCTTTAAACTTAGCGATACCTATCAACTGTAAGACTATCCAACTGGCGATACAAAGAGCCCCTCGATTTCCAAATGAAAAACGCTACAACATCAACTCTATTTACTTTAACAGATTAGATTCAATCAATAAGTTTGGCTTAGTCTTACATGAAATTTTGTATAAAGAAGCTATCGGGTATGGTGCCTTCGACTCTCGCTCGGTAAGGTTTTTAACCAGTTTCTTAACATCCAAGGATCTTTTAACTGTTTCGAAAGTTAATTATAAAGATATATTAAGTAGTACTGACTTTACTTACGAGGAGATAGGCCTGATCAATTTAAACTTTTTAGATGCTAAAAAATGGACGGCCGTTACAGATCAATCTGAAAGAGGTGGCAAGAGTGATATCCTTGTCATCAACAGTGATGATAGGTCATCATTAACTTTTTTAGCTAACTTAGTCCCCATAGAAGCACGACGAACTAAAACTCTGGTAGGTTTTGCAGGAGCAGAACTCATCCTTTCCTCTCCTCTTATTTATACTTCGGGGAGTAGCTTTAATTTAGAGCTCGAGACACTTCGTGACTTTGTTTTGTCATTAACTGTTATCGATAGCGCAGGGGTGAGGTTTCAGTATGATCTTGAGGTAGAGAGTGGCTCAAATAGTTATAAGATTAATCTTCAGGATTTTAGAAAAACATATCGTGGACGAGCTACAAATGAGCCACCTCAAAATGGCACAACTCTCAACTCAGTAAGCCTCTCTGTTCTTTACTCACGTCAAAAGGTTGAAAGTGGAAGTTACTCAGCAAACTGGATTCTCAAGGATTTGAGCATCGACTAACGGCATAGATTATTCCGTAATAAGCCAGACCAGACTCTACTCACTTGAATTAACTTAAGTAATTTTTTTACTTATGCCGATCTCGAGCTAGACAAAAAAAGTAAACTTAGACAGGCAAGAAGATCATAAGGTTGAAAGTTTTGTTGAGCCTTCTGAGCTTGAAGCCTTGTAGAATGATTGTAATATCGTGCAGGTAAAGATTTTTTTGAGCTCGATATTTATCTTACTTTCTCTGTGTTTGCCTCAGAGTCCCAGTACCATACTGGTGGATCATCCAGAAACCTCTCAATCTAGCTACGCAGAACTAGAGACTAATGTAGCCGAAGAAGTCATAACGCAAGAACTCGAAACTAATTTTTTTATCTTCACGAAATTAAATAAAACAAACCTGTTCTTCAAAAGGCCCGCACCTTACCTGGCTTTTTTAAAAAATAAGAAGATCCCACCGATAGCTTAAGTCAGTACCTATTCCTAAAAATTTGAATAAATTTAATCTCAACAAAAGAGTTTTGTATGAAAATATTATTGTTAATTGTATCTTCAATTCTAATTGTTTCTTGTCAGACAGCCTCTAGAAATAACGCAAATACCAAGTGCATTACAGAGCAAGAGGTCGTGAACGCGCAGCAGGCTTGGGGTCAAGGGATTGTCTCTATCGGGAAGGTCTTTCAAGACAAAGGCAATTATTCTAAAGCCGCAGCAGATCACATCAATACCTTTTACGCCTATGACTTGAGCCTAGTCCTATTCAAGCCAACACTCGCCTCGGACAAACAGTTTAGGGCTTCTTTTGATGGAGCACTTTCTTACTTTGTGGGAGGTAATAAGTCTTATCCAGAAGATAAAGGCTTTGCCATAAAGCCTTGGACGGCAGTTCGATGGGAAAACCACGGAATTACGAACAACAGCTGCACAATGGCAGTAGCTATGGGCAACTACTACTTTACGCCACTTAAGGGAAATGAAGTCAAAGTTGAATATACGCTTGGCTACATGAGAGATAGAGAGGGTGGCTTAAAAATAGCCGTTCATAAATCATCGATCCCTTACAGTAATTAATTGTGAGGGCCGTAATGAGAATTATATTTACTTTCTTACTTATTACTTGTCTTGGCCGCTTAAGTGCGGCCGAAACAAGTCGGGATGCTTGGCTTGGCTACTTCAAGAAGACAGAGCTTGATCAGGATTACTCGATGTGGGTGGAAACCCAATTAAGATTCAACCTTGAAAGTAGCGAAATGGATCAAACCCTTGTTAGAGGTGGAGTGTTACGTAGGCTTGGAAGTGGCTCTCAAGAAATCGGTCTCTTGTATGCCTACATTCGAACGGGTCTTACTAAAGAACATCGAGCGGCGCTCCAGCACACGATGAAGTACTCTCTGCTCTCAGAGAAACTCTCTCACCGAATCAGACTAGAATACAGAACGCTAGAAAATAGTAAGCCACTATCTGAAAGATTTCGCTACCTTCTTCGCTTTCAAGGGGCGGGGTCTATAAAGATGGGCAAGTTAGTTGTCTGGGATGAAATTTTTTTGAATACAGAAAGCTTCCCTTCAAATAAGTTAGACCACCTTGATCGGAATAGGCTTTTTATTGGTTTTAGAAAAGACTTTTCTAATCTCTCCCTTGAATATGGCTATCTCAATCAGATAGCACCGAGAGACTCAGAGAGCGTTATTGATCATACTTTAGTAGCTTACTTCTTTTTTTAGTACGAAGATCGAGCGAACAAATTTGTCGAATAGTCCTCTCATTTCGTGGGCCAATTGGAAGAGAGTAGCTTCAAAATGGTGTAACTCTTACCTCAGCAGGTCTATCTGTTCTTTACTCACGTCAAAGGGAAGGCTACTAGACCTCTTCGGCCTTGTTTCTCACGATGTAATAAACAGCCAGTCCTGTCAGCATACCAGGGGCAGCTTCGTAGATAATGCCCGAGAGGCCCATAAACTTCCAGAGAAAAGCCATGCCCAATCCAGACAAAATCACAGTGATCCCAACCTTCTCAGTCACTCTATTTCCAATTGCGTAGAGAAACAGGAGAGGCGCAAATGATGAAGCTAAAACACTCCATGAGAAAACAACTAGTTCAAAAACATTTGATCCACCATAAAGCGCCACAACAAGGGCCAAAACGGTCACCATCCCAGTAGCTAATTTCGTATAAAGAAGATTATCTTTCTTACCTGGGAAGATATCTCTGGTGAAGGCCGCTGAACAGCTCAGCACCTGGGAGTCGGCCGTAGACATTGTTGCTGAAAAAAGTCCGGCGAGCACCATTCCGATTAGAAACTCTGGAAGAAGCTGCTGACTCATAAGAGGCAGAGCAAGCTCTGCATCAAAGCTCTCAGTCGCAGGAAGAATGACTCTTGAAATGAGCCCAACCCCATATGTAAGTAGAGTAAAGATAATGTAGAAGAGATAATAGTAGTTGCGAGTCTTGTTCATATTCTTTGAATCATCAAGAGACATAAAGCGAATCATTATATGCGGCTGACCGATGACTCCGAAGCCGGCGAAGAACCAGCCGAGAATAAAGAAAAAGACTCCGAGTCCGTTATCCATCTGAAGACCAGTGGGCATTAAACTCAGAAAACCTGGAGAAACACTATTGAGCTCATCAATTAAGTTCGAGACACCACCAACCTCTTTTATTCCGTAGTAATAAAGAAGGCCCATAGATAGCATCATCACGACAGACTGAGCAGCATCAGTCCAGATGGAAGCCCTTATTCCGCCTGAGAGGCAATAAATAAAAACAATGACAGCACCAATGATGGCACCAATAGAGTAGTCCCAACCAAAGAGCACAAAGAGCGCTTTAGATCCTGCCTTAAACTGTGCAGCAGCATAAATTCCTAAAAAGAGAAAAGTGATAACACCAACCAGCAACCTCAACTTCGTGAACTTCCCTCCGTACCAGCGGCCTAGAACTCCACCGAAGCTTAAAATCTTTTGCTTCTCGGTATTTTCTCTTAGTTTTAAGTGAACAAATTTAGAAATAATAAAGTCACCCAAGATCCAGCCCACCATAATCCAAATAGACTGCAAACCCGAAGTATAAGTAAAACCAATGAGTCCAATAAACATGTAACCAGAGTTACAAGTCGCGACTGCTGACAGTGCAGCAAGCCAAGGAGAGACACCTTGTCCTGCCAGAAGATAATCCGAATTGCTCTTCTGGCTTTGCATAACAGAAGACACGCCAATAAGAATGAAAATAACCAGAAAGCCTAGAAAACTGTAAACAACTGTACTCATGAACAAGGGCTCTTTAGTAAGTAGTTATTATTAGGCTTCTACTTGAACATAGCTGGAATCTTAAAGCAAATTTCAGTATTAATTGACGTTAAATGAGATTTTTTTCTTAGCATCATCTTCGAAGACGAGATTTCTTAACAGTTATTTATTATACTAACACCCAAGCAATATAGTGTTCTGGTAAGTAATAATAAGTACGTGACTTCTTTAAGTAGGAAATTAAATGATATTTTTTGAAAAACTTAGATTATTAATTTTATCTTTATTTCTACTAGGCGCATCATCAGACGTCAGTGCCGTGCCAATAGACCAACGATTTGAGGCTAAGAAAATGACATCGAGCTCAATTGATGAGCTCATTGAAGCAATGGACCCGACTTCTGCTAATGCAAAAATTAAGCTTCAACTCTTGCAGCGTCTCAAGAGCACGCATTCCAATCATAAAGAATCGACACAAGGCCTTGCCTTAATAGAGCGCTCCAATGCAAAAGCCTTTAACCAAAGTAGTTACTGGAAATTATTCACCGATGTGGCGAGCTTCACTCAGCTTGTAGGCACCATGGCCATGCGAACTAAAAACGTGGAAAAGAAAGCAAATATCCTTAAAGAAAAGATCCTTGAGGCTAATGACACAAATGGTGATGTTAAAGTTTGGCAAATCCAATACGCCATCTATCGCTTGCGCATCTCCCACCTCTCTAAGGCAACCCCCACCTACAAAAAGCAAGTAGAGTTATTAAAAAAGCGTCTTGGTCAGTTAGTTGAAAAGATCTCCTATTCATCAACTGATCTGCAAAATGAGCTTAAACAGGTGAAACTGAAAAAGAAGCAACTAGAAAATCAACTGATGCTTTTTTCAATCGAAAATGATCAAGAAGAATCAGAAAGCGCCACAAAAGCCGCTGAAAAAAGAAAAGAAAATGAAGTCTTAAGGCGTATTGAAAAATTAATTCTTCAGGTCGCCAGATACAAGATAGAAGAATCCTTTAACCATTTGAACAGCGATAAACCAAAAATTGCTCTGGCCGCCCTTCAGGAAGCAAGGAGTCTCACAATAAACAGCCAGTTTACCAACAAAGGTGAGCTGGCGCTAAATAGCCGAATTGATCTTGCCCAGTTTATCTTGAGTGAGAACATATCTTCCTTCAATTTACTTTTGTACAGCACATCCCTAAGCCTACAAAAAGTTGCCGGCCAAATCTTTTCTTTAGCCTATGAGCCAATAGTCTTTTTTGGGGACAAGAAAATAACAATTTGGGGAACGATAAAGTTTGTCTTAATCTTTGCCATTGGTCTCTTCTTTGCTCAGTCCTATAAAAGGCGAGTTACCAAAATTGGTAAAGGTCGATACAAAATAACGGTTGCTAATAGAACAATTATATCCAATATCGGCTACTACATTATAATCCTTGTCACTTTCTTTGCTGCCCTTAACCTCTTAGGTCTGGACTTATCCTCCTTAACCGTTGTTGCGGGGGCACTGTCTGTTGGTATTGGTTTTGGCCTACAAAAAATATTTGCCGACTTCATGTCTGGGGTCATTATGCTTTTTGAAAAATCTATTAAGATGGGTGACTACATAGAGGTTTCCTCTAGCCTAAGAGGAAGAGTCACTGAAATTCGGATGAGATCCTCGACCATCACCACCAATGACAATATCAACCTTATTATTCCAAATTCTACGCTGATGGAGAGCAATGTTATCAATTGGACTCTTAATGACACGATCGTTCGCCTTAAGGTTTATTTTTCTGTCGCCTACGGGACGTCTTACAAAGACCTAGAAAAAGCTATTCTAGAGGGTCTTGAAAAATCCGATCTTCACTACTTAAAACATGACAAGAGCAGAGAGACGGAGCTGCGCATGACCCAGATGAATACCAGTGGGGTGGATTACTGTTTGCTTGTTTGGGTCAGTGGAATCAGCACGAAGTTTTCCGAAAAAACAAAGTCTGAGTTTTTAAAGTTTATCTATAATAGTTTGAGTGAACACGATATGGAGATTCCTTTTCCCCAGCTCGATGTGCATGTGAAAGAGGGTCTAGGCCAAAAGTAAGTCTTTTTGCTATGAATTTTAAAAATGAAGCATAGAGGTGAGTAACACTGACGTAATTTTTCGCTCTTGAGTAAAGGCACTTCCATTTACTTCATGGTCGCCGTAAATTCCAAATTTTATCGTATTTCGTAGGTAATAATAATTAAAACCAGCCACGTAGTTATTTAACTCATAGGCTTTTTCTGATTTTACTCGATCCCAATTCTCGTAACGTAAAAAGGAGGATAGCTTCTTGGTGAGCATCACTTCCGATTGGATATAAAATGCCTCTCCCCTGCCTAAAGCATCCAAACTATTTGAAAAATTTGGATGAACCTTGGAGAAAGAAAAGTATTCGGCCATAAGTCTTATATCACCATAGTTTAACGTAAGTTCAATATTTGCTAATGTACGATCATTTGTACTTTCCTGAGCTCCTCGTTTAAAGATCACTCTCGGCTGGTGAAAGACTCCAGCCCCAATACTAAAAAAGTCGTCATCGTTAAAAAAGGTTTCATCGAGACTCTTCTGTTTTTTTCCCCACAAATAAGCCCTTAACTTAGACCCATAAACTAATCTCTTCTCACTGATACTATCGACACTGTTTCCCAAGGCATCATTAAAGTCATTTGAATTGGTTCCATCACCAATGACGAAATGCCAGGTTAATGCCTTTTTATAACTACCATTCCACTGAAGATTCATTGAGCGTCGATTTTGAGAGATATAATTAGAGGCGAAGTCAGAGCTGTGGGGTCGATTGAGATAGAGCAAGCGAGCAGATGAAGCCGTCTGAGTTCTAGAAACATCTAACTTGGCTTTGAAAACTCTAAAGTCATGCTGGAAATTGCCCTGATTGAGGACTTTTTTGAAGTAGGCATTCCCAAGTTCAAAATTCCCCACTCCTTTATCTTCAAAATTAACATCGTCATTTCGTATATCGAGAGACTGAGTAAATCCATTGCCCCAGTCAACTTCCACCTCAACCCTGGCTCGACTTAAGTAAAGATTTTCTTCTCTTTTTTTTGTTCCCTGAGTTGATTTAGTCTCTAGATTTCGAGCAACACTTTGAAAGCGAAAACCTATCTCTGTCCTAGCGGGGCCCTTTACTTCAAAAGCAAATAGGTTTGATAGATTCAATAAAGGTAATAATAAAAAAATCTTCAACTTCAAAATGGGCCTCTAATCATTAGCTACAACAGGGAAGCAACAAGTTTTAAATATAGTCGGACACAGACCAGTCTTAAACATGTTAAGATACCATCTGACAGAGGTCTACTAGTGTTCAAAAAAGTCATATTTTTAATTACCTTATCTTCTTTGTTAGCTACTAAATCTTTTCCGGATGGACACCAAAAGCTCAATGAAGTGAGGATCGGAGCTGGACTGCCTTTCACATTTATTGCTTCAACATCTGGAGTAATTCACCTCAATGGTCACTTGGAATACGCCCGCCGGCTAAGCCATTTTATGCCTTTTTTCAAACTTCAGTACTCTAGCTATCACCGAGTCAGTCGTAAAAAGGGCCAACTCATTGCGACCAGGCTCGACACTTCACTTTCAGGCTTAGATGCTCACCTCGGTATGAAGTACCGCATTAAAAGAAAAAAATTTGAGATAAGGCCTTTCATTAGCTACGCAAGAGGACTAGGAACTCTTAAGCAAGACTCCATCGGCCTAGATCAGGCCACAAGCTACGGGGTCTATAGTACCGGTGTTGAGCTCTTGAGCCTCTACCAAAAAAAATATTTTCTAAGCTTCGCTGGAACTGTCTCCAAATCCTTCTACTCAGGTCCTCAAAAGGCTCAAGAAGTTACACTCAACCGTCCTACCCTAGAGCTTCACTTCGGGATTCTCTTCTAATCAATACTTTTAACTTTGCTCAGGCAAAGGGCAAGAAGCAGAGGTAGAGTACACGCTAGCGAAAAGAAGCAATACTCGTTCAAATCAAAGGAAGAACTCGGATGCAAAACCATGAAATAGAAATTGAATTTATAAATGCTGCGAGTGCAGTTTACGCATGGATGTGTGTAAGTGATGGAAATATTACGGCCGAAGAGAGCCAGGGATTTTCTGAATACTTATCAGCACTACCCTACGTGAATAACACAAGCCATCAAGACTTTGTCACCGCCTACTCTGCCATCCTCAAGGCTTTTCAAGAAGACTTTGATTTAGCCTACGAGCAAACATTAGAAAGAGTAAAGCCTCTGAGATTGAACAAGCAATCTGCAATGGACCTTATTCAGATAGCAAGAAAGGCGATGGTTATCGATGAAAAACTAGAAGAGGTTGAAGAAAATGTCCTTCGAGAACTTTGTACAATTTTAGATATTAACGAGAGCGAACTCCCCTAAAGATGGCTTTAAAATTATAAAGACGGAGAACTTATATCGCTTTGATAATGAAAGAGGGTATTCATTAGGCCTAGGTCAGTAGAAAAATGCTGGTGGGGGCTTTCGCCCTCGCTTTTTTATATCCTCACATTTTCACTAAAAAACGTCGTTATAACTCTGATTGAATTTTTGAGAATTGAATAGTGAGACAAGAAACTTCTTGCTCATCTCGGCTCATATCATCTGAGTCTAATTTGCGACACTTTTCATAGGAGTTTTTTAGTATATTTTTTATTTCATCTCGTTCGGTACTCGATAGGTTCATAATGAGAAACGAATAGAAGCTCTCTTCGTCCATCATGGACTTATCTGACGTATTTCGACTTATCCAATACTGATTAACTAACCTAAAATTTTTGGAGTAACGAGGAAGATGAAAAGTATGAGGCTTAGGCAGCGATAACGCCCCATGATCATCTTTGGCTATGATCTCAAGCGAAACGAGCTCTCTTAGTAGCTCTTTTGACTGCTCTTTTGTTATAGAAAATTGAGCGAAAGCTTTTTTATGAAAAATTTCTTCTTCGGAAACCTTTGAAACTAGGCTTATGTAGGCCGGCAAAAAAGGAAAGCGCGCCAAAGTTTGGTTTTCATAGCCCCAAGAATCTCTATAGATATTAAGCGACTTTAAGTTCTCCATCCCCAAAACAACCTCAAGGAAGTGATAAAAAAAATGAGGAGACTTTATCTGCAATAAATGAAGAAACTGAAGAACTGTCGGATAGTGACTTCGTACCTTCCATCTATTTACTGTCGATTGGCTTAAGATCTTTTTTTCATACAACTCTTCTCCTTGATCGTAGATGGAGAGACTATCCAGGAAGTCAAAAATGGCGTCCACATTGGAGCCCTTTCTTGAAAAAAAGAGATCTAAACTCTTCTTTCGGGCCTGACATAATTTAAAGAAGCTATCCCAGCGAATCTGAGAAACTCCTCTCTCCCATCGGTATATTTGAGTACTAGAGACTGAAGCCCTACGCGCCAAGAACTCCTGGCTTTTGTCTCCTCGAATCAGCCTCAACATTGAAGTGATCAATAAAGAAAGGTCAGAATCGTTTACTTTATTTTCCATATAGCTTCAACATTAGAGGTTAGTGGATGTTTCAATTGTATTGTTTGAAAGAACAAAATCCAAATACTTTAGTTTAGTGCGCCCATTAACCCAAGATTATAGACCAATGACTGAACACCACTACAAAACTGCAAGTAACCGATCAATAATGTAGGTAGAAAAAGGTAAAAATCCTAAAATCTGTATGTCATCCCGTATCCGAGCTGATAATCCCTGTCTAAACACTTTAAGGAGCCCGACATGCTTAAGAACATTATTTTTGTCCCCATCATTATCTCTTTTTTCTTTACACTCACAGTATTTGCAAGGAACTCAGGCGGTGCCTTCGGTGGACGTGCCCCCGTAGGTTTTAGTTTTGCTGGGGCCAAAATTGTAGAGAAAATCACTGAAGCAAGAGCGGAGCTTACCCCTAGTCTGAAAGCTAAGTATATTTACGATGGGGACCCTAGAGTCTCACGCTACATTATCAGGTTCGAAGACAGAAATGGCACCATTTCGAAGGACTACTTTATAGACTATATTCAGCTTGATAACAAAGCCGTCTTTCACATCGCACACTTCGTCAAAATGGCTAGCGGCTCATATGAGGTCTATTGGAATGAAAACCTTCATCAAGATGAATTCCACAAAAACATTTTAGAAATTGACACAAGAATTAAGAAGCTAGGTATAACCAATGACCTAACATTTAGCCCACTGGGATATCCGTCGAATACTCTCCGAACCAGAAATGACCGCAGACGACTTATCACTAATGACAAGTTTTTAAATTTCACAGTTTTTGGCAAGTTCGTAGAAAACTACGCCAATATTTACCCTTTTCGGCCTCTTTAGAATCAAGCTAGGCGCTCCTATGAATACCGATGAACTGGCCATTGAACTACTTCTTGATCTGCGGGCCGACAAAAGCTTGGAGTGGCTGGCCAAGCGTATGGGAGCATCTAAAGCACAGGTCTATCGGTGGGAGAAGGGTAAAAATAAAATCAGATGGGACAAGTTTTGCTACCTCTGCGAAGTTCGTAAAAGAGAAATCCCTGACTCCTACTACTCAAAGGACGGGGGTAGGGTAAACTATAGAGAAGTCACCACTTTTATTCAGCTTCTCTATAAAATAGTAGGTGAAAGTAGGATCTCCTCTGAGTTGGGCCTATCACGCCACACACTCCAACGTTGGATGAGAGGCGAAAGTATGCCTAGTCTGAATCAAATGCTTGCTCTCATCAGGTGCTCTGGAAATTTCATGTTAATAAATTTCGTGAAATGCTGTTTCAATGCAACCGAATCCCCCCTCATTCAAGAATGGCTTAAAAAAAGTACCAAAGAACTTAATCTCACTTATGACTACCCTGAAATTGCAGCTCTTTTAAGGTGCCTTGAGCTTAAACGCTATCGAAATCTTCCAGCGCATAGGGATGGCTTCATTGCTCAAAAGCTTAACATTTCACTTGAGTCCGAGAAATTTTTGCTCGAGCTATGTGCCCAACATGAAATCATTACCTTTAGTGGAAGTAAATACATCTCTCAACCCGAGGGTCTGGATACCGCAGGAGACTTTAAAAAGAATGTCTCGATCAAAAGGTACTGGCTAGAAAGATCGCTTATTTTTGCAAATAGCTTAGAGAGGCCTCCTAGTAAAAGTCTATTTGCCCACAATGTTTATGGGGCAAGCCTAGAGGGCCAAAAAAAAATCAAAGATCTCTATCACAAGTTTTACGAAGAAGTTCGAGATGTGATTTCCCAAGACAGCGCACCGACTGAAGTTTTCATTTTAGGAATTCAGCTCTATTGCCCGAGCAAGGATGAGATACTCTCCGGTGGGGCCCTAAAAAATGACTAACACCTACCCTGAATTTGAACAGTTATACTTCTTGTTTCGCTTTACGCACATTCTTGCTCAAATATGTTTACGAAAAAAACACGCAGGTTCGACTTTTTGTTTCCTTTATCTTTTCCCTTTACTATATTTTCGAAAAATATTGATAACTATTAACAAGTAACACCGGAGTTCAAATGAAAAAGATTTTGATGACATTACTAGCCCTCACTCTTTCCCTAAATGTACTAGCGTCAATCCCCAGAGGTGAAACTCTGAGATGTGACATGAATGAAACTTTTACTTTTATAGAGCATGGGGAAATTTTCCCACAGCCTTTCACCGTCATAATTGACAACGAAGAATTTGATGGCTCACTACGCCCAAGCGACGAGCACGTTATTGACTTCATTGGAGATGCCTTCATTCGCGTTGATGGCAATAACTCAGAAAGCTATATTGTTCAGTATAAATTGGGTAATAGTTCTGATGATCTTTCTCTAGTTGCTTTTGGGTGCTTTATCGTTCGGTAACCCCCCCTCCTTTATTCGCTCTAGAGGTATTTCAGGATACCTCTAGATTTACTTTCACTCCCATTTTCAAACCCAACAACGAGGTCCACTTTGAAGTCCACTAAGTTTCTTTTGCTATTACTATCAATCATCACATCCCTTTTTCGTTCTCCCATTTTAGCTAATTCTGAAAAGATTATTGGTGGCTCTACCGTAGAACGTAGTGAATACCATGTAAGCTTGCTTCGGAAAGACCCTGAGACGAACTCGGCTGAGTCTTTTTGCGGGGGTATTCTCTACAAGAAACGCTGGGTTATTACGGCAGCCCACTGTATCGCCTCGATAACAGATGAAGAAATCTTCGCTTCTGTGGGAGTAACTCTTAGGGCCGACCTAGAAGACCATATCGTGCCAATAAAAGCTGTGTTTATTCATCCTGAATATAATCCAACAAATCTTAGGAATGACTTGGCCCTTGCCTACCTTGGAGATCGCTACACCAATAAATTGGAAGTTCCCGTTACTCTCGAGGTACCTGCAGATTGGCAATGGAGCGCCCTAACAGCGATGGGCTTTGGCAATACCTCAAGCTTTGGTGTCCTACTAGGAGAAAACTTAGAACAGGTCCAATTGCAACATGTTCCAATATCCCTTTGTGAGAAATCTCACCCGCTCTACTCTTTACTAGGGTTAGCTGATAAACAGCTGTGTACTCTTTCGGTAATGGGTCGAGGAGAAGACACCTGCCAAGGAGACTCAGGAGGGCCACTTGTTATCAACACTAAACATAATGTTTATCTGATGGGAGTCACAAGCTTTGGTTTTGGTTGTGCTCAAAATGGGATACCTGGAGTAAGTACTTTTGTCCCTCATTACAAAGAATGGATTGAACAGGTTATTTTCGATTTTAGAAACCAAAGTAGTACTTACTCACAAAACTTTTGCTTTAATAAGCTCTCTCCTATTACTTTTGAAGACGAAGAGTTTTCAGATGAATCGATTGCCTTTTATGAAAGAAGAGTTTCGACTATCAAAGATAACCCTATCGACTCACCTTCGTTTTTTGAAAAAGAGAAACAACTCTCTAAATGTAAATATAAGTACTCAAACAGCACCTTCAAAAAAGTCGACTCACTTGTAGAGCACGAAGGAAAAGCTTACGTTAGAACCCGAGAATACAAGGAGGAGCAAAAGCTAGAAGATTCTTATTACCCAGCTAAAAACTCGCTTACTATATTGTGCTTTAACGAGGGAACGATTAATTTTCTTGTTGAGCTTAGCTATAGTGAAGCTGACTCATTCACGTCTTCCATAAACCTTAGATCGCTGCAGCTTCAGCCGGTCCCTCTTCTCCCGCAGGGACTCTCCGAGTACGCCAGATGTCAATATAAGGAGAATCTCTTTACTGTTTTTGAAGAAAAAAATGGTCAGCTCTATGCTAGAATTAAAGGCGAAGACTTCAATAGCCATGACGTGCGCTTCTTTGTGGCAAAATTAGAGGATACTGAATCAACACCTGAGCTAGAGATATCTCTCAAATTAGAAAGTCCTGCCGAAAACTTGGATTCGATTAAAAAAAGAGGAAACCTTCTCTTCAAAAATAAGAGCACAGTAGATATCTATAATTTGCAGATGACCTGTAACGGCCTGAAGATGAACTTTGGTCAGCGACAGAGCGATGAGGCGTCAGAAATGCTACTTTCGACGACTCCCGTGATAGGCAAAGATATCTTTAAAGGCTCATACTTACCGTCAATGGATACACTTACCATACCTGGCTTTTTCCAATTAGAGGTTCCCCAAAACCAAATTGAATGTACGCTTAACGGAATTGAGATTCTCCTCAACATAGAGGACTCGCTTTCCCCTTAAATGCAATGAAGGATCTCTACTTTCTAAGATTACCCTCGTTGAGGATCATGTCGACCTCCTCATCGAGGTTTCTGCGCTCTCTTTCCATCAATTGATAAATAATAGGTATCACGAAGAGGGTAAAAAAAGCAGAGATCGAGACTCCACCAAGAACCACAACGGCCATTGGGATTCTTGTTTCACTCCCTGCTCCGCTAGAGAGGGCCGCAGGAACAGCTGCGGCAAGAGTAGCCAATGTCGTCATCAAAATCGGTCGAAACCTCAGGGTACAGGCTTCAAAAAGTGCTTCCCTGACGTCCATCCCTTGATCTCTCAAATGATTCGTGAACTCTACAATCAAGATTGAGTTTTTCTTAACTAGACCCATCGTTAACATTATTCCAATCATTGAATAAACATTAAGTGTCTGATCAAAAAGATAGAGTCCCAGTAATGAGCCCGTGAGGCCGAAGGGTATCGCTAAAAATACGATAATCGGATCAATAAAAGAGTTGAACTGAGAAGAAAGCACCATATAGGCAATCGCTAGGCCTAAGGCCATGATCAGAAGAATATTGATGAGGGAGTCATCTAAGTTCTGGGAATAGTCGATGTAGTAACCTTCTGGTAGGACTTGCCTTAGCAATCTTTCCAACAGCCGAAATCGCCTCACTTACAACGACCCCTGTAGCGAGGTTCGCGTCCACTCTAATTGCCCTACTACGATCTTCACGGTAGATATTTTGAGGACCATTCTTTTTATCAAAGGAGACAACATCTTTTAAATGAACGAGTTCTCCTCGATTATTTCGAACAAAGACATTCTTAATATCATCTGGAGAGCGTCTATCTTTTTCGCTCAGCTGCACGAAAACATCAAAACGCCTACCTCCCTTCGAATACTGACCGACGACTGCCCCACCGGTAGAAATATTAATGGCCCTTGCGATCTCTGCGACCTCTATCCCGCGGGAGCGAGCTTCTTCTCTATCTGGCACAATGTGAATTTCGGGAAGATCCCTTACATCATCAGAACGAATCCCCTGCATCAGCCCAGTTGCCTCCATTTTTTCTAACATTTTATAGTAGAGCTCTTTTTGCAAATCAGGATTTGGACCCTTTATTGTAAACTCTACGGGAGAGCCTCTTCGACCACCAATTGCTGAGCCAAAGCGATCTCGAATAAAGACCTTCATTCCCTCTATTGACTTCACCTCTTCCCTCAAGAGTGCAGCGACTTCGGCTTGAGAGAGCTTTCGCTCTGACTTAGGTTTCAATACGACAACTCCATTTCCTCTATTTCCTTGACCGCCCCTACCAAAGCCTCCGACGGCAACGTAGGTTCTAAGAACATTTGAGTTTTTACTGACAATATTTTCAAATTGCCTTACCTTTTCATTTGTATAATCCATTGATCGACCATCAGGGGCCAGGAATATACAAAAGAGAACTCCACTGTCTTGAGCTGGAGAAAACTCTCGAGGTATCTTCTTTAAAAAAAGAAAGGAGCTGAGAAATATAATAAAAGAAGCTGCTAAAACTTTAAATCTATGATTAAGGCTGAAGGCGAGTCCCTTTGAGTAAGAGTTCTTTAAAGATCCCACAACTTTATCTATCCAACGGTGAATAAAGAGACCTTCCCCCTTCTATATCTAAAAATTGAGAGCACCTCATTGGAGTCAAGGTCAAGGCCTCAATAGAAGAGAGAGAAACCGCGATACAAAGAGTGATGGCAAATTCACTAAAAAAGCGACCTTCAATTCCACTCATCAGTGTGATGGGAGCGAAAATGGCCACGAGAGCGAGAGTGGTGGCTATAACGGCAAACGTTATCTCCTTACTCCCGACAACAGATGCTTTCAATTTATCATAACCTGAACTCGCATAACGCACGATATTCTCAAGCATAACGATAGCGTCGTCGACGACTATACCAATGGCCAGAGAGAGACCGAGCAGCGAAAAGGTATTTAGGGTAAAGCCAAACATGTACATGAAGGAGAAAGCTCCAATGACAGCAGTAGGAATAGCCAAAATAATGTTAATCGTAGCACTCATGGACTTCAAAAAGAGCCAACAAACAAAGCTTGTCAAAAGCGCCGAGAGGAGAAGATTTAAAACTAACTCATCAACACTTGCTCGAATGAATTGAGTTCTATCAAAGTTAGGTCGCAGAGAAACACCTTTAGGCAGGTTCTCGTTGATTTTATCAAGCTTTGCTAGAACCTGATCGGCAGTTGAAACTGCATTTACTCCCCTTTGCTTTTGAACGGCCATACCAATGGCAAAAGTTCCATTGTAGCGGGAAATTCTTCTGAGGTTCTCAATTCCCTCATAAACGTTGGCGACACTCTTTATTTGAAGGGGCACAAAGTTAGGGCTGCCTCCTCTTCGAGAGATCACCATATCTTGAAATTCTTGAACGTTAGTGGCCTCCCCCATTATTCGAATGAGTTCCTCAGAGTCGCCTTTTTCAAATTTTCCGGCAGGAAGCTCTAAATGCTCCCTTTGGATACTATTAAATATATCGTTCGGAGTGAGCTGAAACTTATTAAGATTATCCACATCGAGGTCGATGCGCATGAGGGGCTCGTGATAGCCGAAGGCACGAACCTCTGCGACTCCCTCAATAGTAGAAATTTGATCCCGTATAACGTCACGAAAGAGAATCATCACCTCTCGCTTTGACAGCGTTTCCGTAAAGAGAGAGAGATACATAATAGGATCATCCGCCGCATTACTCTTGGTCACAACAGGAGGCTCGACAGTACCGGGTAATTCTCGTTGAGCGCGACCGAGTAAGCTTTGAACTTCTTGAAGGGCAAAATCAATATTTTTATCAAGTTCAAATTCTAAAGTGACTTTTCCATTACCCCTGTCAGCAGTAGAGGATAGGTTTCGAATCCCTTGCATCGATACGAGCACACTTTCAGCAGGTTCAAGAATATCTTTTTCGATAACTGCGGGGGTGGCCCCATCATAAGTGTAATCGACAGTAATCGTAGGATAGTCCACGTCGGGGTTTTCATTTATTCCTAGTTGGAAGAAACTAATCAAACCAAATAGAATCATGCCAAACATAAGCATCCAGGCAAAGACCGGTTTTTTTATGGAGATCTCAGATAATGTCATAAGGTGATTTCTCCACTAATAAGCTTGATCCCGTACCAC